>Ga0335078_10001560_pt1 | contig 34536 bp, 37 predicted proteins | sample Lox_Sample_32_FD_206711 | JGI IMG/M metagenome (GOLD analysis project Ga0335078, IMG submission 206711) | Soil microbial communities from Loxahatchee National Wildlife Refuge, Florida, United States - Lox_Sample_3.2 | ecosystem: Environmental > Terrestrial > Soil > Wetlands | place: USA...
GCCCGCCGCAGGCCGCTCCGGCAGGCCGTGGCCGTCGCGGTGCCCCGGGCCTCCCGGGCGATCACCACCGCGGGCCTGGCGCTGGCGGCCGGCTTCGGGCTGCTGGCACTGGTGCCGCTGGCGCAGCTCCGCGAGATCGCGGTCGCCATGGCGCTGGGCATCGTCCTCGACACGTTCGTGGTCCGCTCGCTGCTGGTTCCCGCGCTGGTGGTGCTGTTCGGCCGGGCGGGCAGCTGGCCGGGCCGTGGCGCCCCCCGGGGCCTGCCTTACCACAGCTTCAGGCGCGGCGCAGCAACTGGACCGAGCGGCCGGGGACCTCGAGCCGGTCGCCGGGCTTGATCCCGGCCGCGTCGCGGGGCTCCTGCGGTTTCGCCGTGTCCAGTTCCTTCTGCCATGCCTGGCCGAACCGGTCCGCGGGCACGGTGAACTCGAGGTCGCGTTCGCCGGCGTTGAACAGCACGAGGAAGGAGTCGTCGCGGATCGGCTCGCCCCGGCGGCCCCGTTCGGTGATCGCCTCGCCGTTGAGGAAGACGGTGAGCGACTGGGCGAGGCCCGCGTCCCAGTCGTGCTCGGTCATCTCCTCGCCGGACGACGTGAGCCAGGCGACGTCCGCGAGTCCGTCGCCGGCCGCGGCCAGCCCGCCGCGCAGGTAGCGGCGGCGGCGCAGCACCGGATGGTCGCGCCGGAGCCGGATGAGCCGCTGGGTGAACTCCAGCAGCACCTCCCCGGCGTCCGGGCCGCCGCCCGCCCTGCCCGCCGCCACGCCCCGCTCGCTCCGGTCTGCCGCGGATGCGGGCCACCGCACCCACGAGATCTCGTTGTCCTGGCAGTAGGCGTTGTTGTTGCCCTGCTGACTGCGGCCCATCTCGTCGCCCGCCGCCAGCATCGGCACCCCCTGGGACAGCAGCAGCGTCGCCAGGAAGTTGCACTCCTGGCGCAGCCGCAGCGCCGTGATCGCGGGATCGTCCGTGGGCCCCTCGGTGCCGCAGTTCCACGACCGGTTGTCGTCGCTGCCGTCGCGGCCGCCCTCTCCGTTGGCCTCGTTGTGCTTGTCGTTGTAGGAGACCAGGTCGGCCAGGGTGAACCCGTCATGGCAGGTGACGAAGTTGACCGAGGCCACCGGGTGCCTGCCGTCGCTGGCGTACAGGTCGCTGGATCCGGTGAAGCGGGAGGCGAACTCCGGCAGGGTGGCGGGCTGCCCGCGCCAGAAATCGCGGACGGTGTCGCGGTACTTGCCGTTCCACTCGCTCCACAGGGGCGGGAAGTTCCCGACCTGGTAGCCGCCCTCACCCAGGTCCCATGGCTCGGCGATGAGCTTGACCTGGGAGACCACCGGGTCCTGCTGGGCCAGGTCGAAGAACGCCGACAGCCGGTCGACCTCGTGGAACTGCCGGGCGAGCGCCGAGGCGAGGTCGAACCGGAACCCGTCCACGTGCATCTCGCTCACCCAGTACCGCAGCGAGTCCATGATCAGTTGCAGCACGTGCGGATGCCGCATGAGCAGGCTGTTCCCGGTGCCGGTGGTGTCGTAGTAGTACTGGGGGTCGTCGTCGGACAGCCGGTAGTACGCGGCGTTGTCGATGCCGCGCAGGGACAGCGTCGGGCCCAGGTGGTTCCCCTCGGCGGTGTGGTTGTAGACCACGTCGAGGATCACCTCGATCCCCGCCTCGTGCAGCGTCCGGACCATCGACTTGAACTCCTGCACCTGCTCGCCGCGGCTCCCGGCGAAGGCGTAGGCGTTGTGCGGGGCGAAGAAGCCGATGGTGTTGTAGCCCCAGTAGTTCGCCAGCCCGCGGTCGGCGTGGAAGGCATCGGAGACGAACTGGTGCACCGGCATGAGCTCCACCGCCGTGACCCCCAGTCCCAGCAGGTGCTCGAGCACCGCGGCGTGGGACATGCCCAGATAGGTGCCTCGCTGGGCGTCCGGCACCCCGGGATGGGTCTTGGTCAGGCCGCGCACGTGGGCCTCGTAGATCACGGTCTCGTTGTAGGGGGTGCCCGGCGGTCGGTCGGTGCCCCAGTCGAAGTACGGGTTGATCACGACCGAGCAGGGGACGTGCGCCGCGGAGTTGTCGTCGTTGCGTTCCGCGGGGTCGCTGAACCGGTAGCTGAACACGGCCGGGTTCCAGTCGACGGCCCCGTCGACGGCCTTGGCGTACGGATCGAGCAGGAGCTTGGCCGGGTTGCAGCGGTGCCCGGCGCCCGGGTCGTAGGGCCCGTGCACCCGGTAGCCGTAGCGCTGGCCGGGGCCCACGCCAGGCAGGTAACCGTGCCAGACGAACCCGTCCATCTCCTGCAGATCGACCCTGGTCTCGGCGCCGCGGGGGCCGAACAGGCACAGCTCCACCCGCTCGGCGATGCTCGAGAACAACGAGAAGTTGGTCCCGACACCGTCATAGGTCGCACCCAGCGGATAGCTGGTGCCCGGCCAGGTGGCCGCCTGCTCGCTCATTCATCCCCCCCGCCTGCCTCGTCACGCAGCGCCGTTACCGCGGCTCCCGGTTGGTCCAGGTGGCGCCACGTCGCCGGGCGTCCGCGGCGCCTGCACCGCCGCGCCCGGCGGACGGTCGCTGAACGAGACGCGCACCTGCTGCTCCTCGCGCCTCTGGTTCTGCAGCGCCTGCAGGGCCATCGACGCCCGGTCCGCCTCCGCCAGGGGCGGCTGAACGATCGTACGCGGCCAGAGCCGCCGGGTGAGCACGACGTTCACCTCCGCGGCGTACACGGTGAGCTGAACTCCGAGGTAGATCCACGAGACCAGGACGAGCACCGTGGCGAAGATCCCGTAGACCGAGGCGGTTTGCAGGAAGTGGTGGACCACGTAGGCACCCAGGGCCAGCAGGACGGTCCAGGCGACGCCGCCCGCCACCGCGCCGGGGACCAGTGCCCGCGTCGGGACGCCCCTGGGGGTGAGGACGCGGAAACTGGCCAGGTACAGGCCCGCGTTGGCCAGCAGGGCGAGCGCCTGGGCGAGCACCCGCAGGCCCAGGGCGTGGTGCCCGTAGGTGACCAGCCCGGCGAGCAGGGCACTGACCGCCACCCCCACCGCGAGCACCCCGAGGAACGCTGCGCACCGCCCCAGCCGCGGCACGTAGCCGGGCCGGGCGGGGCCGGGCAGGTTCCACACCTGCTCCATGGTGAACAGCCCGGCCTGTGCCAGGCCGGTCGCCCCCCAGAGCAGGAACAGCAGGCCCACCGTCAGGCTGACCACGCTGGACCGGTGCAGGGCGGTGATGTGCCCCACGAGATACCGGCCGACCAGCGGGAACTGGCTGATGACCGCGCCTTCCACCTCATGCCGCAGGGCCGGCGACCCCGCAGCGACCTGGACCAGCACCGTCACCAGGATGAGCAGTAGCGGGAACACCGACACGAACGCGGAGTGCGCCAGGTTCGAGGCGAGCACGCCGCCGTTGTCATCGCCGTATTTCTTGATGACGCCGAAGGCGAACGCGCAGGCCCGGTTTCGCTGCTGCAGGGCATCTACCCGGCGGATCACCCGCTCGACCGGGTTCATGCGCACTGTGCTGCCCGGCAAAGCGGTCCCCAAACAGGCGCCGCGAGGCGCGCGGCGGTACCGGGCCGCGTCGCGCATCTCGTCGTGGTTGGCTGGTTTCCGCGACGATGCGTGAGGTAGCTGGGAGGCGTGGAGATGGTCGGGTCCGCGGACCAGGCGCCGGCTGAGGACAGCCTCCGTGACATCCGGTCGATCACGGATGCGGCGCTGTCGCGCCTTGATGAGGGCGAGTTCCTCACCGAGCTGCTGGGGCGCGTCAAGGACATCCTGCAGGCAGACACCGCGGCGGTGCTGCTGCTGGACGACCCGTCCGGGCAGCTGACCGCCACCGCGGCCGCGGGCCTGGAGGAGGAGGTGCGCCAGGGCGTGCGCATCCCGGTGGGCCGGGGTTTCGCCGGCCGGATCGCCGCCGAGCGCCGCCCGGTGATCATCGACCGGGTGGACCGCACCACGGTGCTCAACCCGATCCTGATCGCGAAGGGGATACGCGCCATGATGGGCGTGCCGCTGATGGTCAGCGGCCGGGTGATCGGCGTCATGCATATCGGCTCGCAGACCCCCCGGCAGTTCACCAGCCAGGAAGCCGTCCTGCTGCAGCTTGCGGCCGACCGGGCGGCGATGGCGGTGCAGTCGCTGACGGCCCGTGACGACCGGATCGCGGCGGCGGCGTTGCAGCGCAGTTTGCTTCCGTCCGCGCTGCCGGCCATTCCGGGGGCGGAGATCGCCGGGCGGTATGTGCCGGGCCAGGGCGCGGTCGGCGGCGACTGGTACGACGTCTTCACGCTCCCGTCGGGAGAGCTGGGGATGGTGGTCGGTGACGTGGCCGGCTCAGGCCTGGCCGCCGCGGTGATCATGGGACGGATGCGCAGCGCACTGCGCGCCTATGCGCTGCAAACGACCGACCCGGCCGAGGTCTTGGACCGGCTGGACCGCAAGATGCAGTACTTCGAAAGCGGGGCCCTGGCCACCGTGGTGTACGTGGTCTTCGACCGGTCGCTGGAGCGGGCGCGCATCTGCTCGGCCGGGCACCTGCCCCCGGTCATCGTCACCCCGGGCCACGCCTGCCAGGTGGCCGGCCTCGCACCGGGCCTGATGATCGGCGTGGACCCGGAAACACGACGGCGCACGACGGCGGTGCCGTTTCCGCCCGGAGCCCTGCTGTGCTGCTACACCGATGGCCTGATCGAGCGGCGGGGATATCCGATCGACGAGGGCCTGGCCCGGCTCTGCAAGGCGGTGACCACGGAGCCGCCGGAGCGCGCCTGCGCCTCGGTGATGGCTGCCCTGGTGGGTGCCGAGCCGGCCCAGGACGACATCGCCCTGCTCGTCATCCGCCGGGCGCCCGATGCTGCGGGGCGGTCTCCAGCAGGACGAGGTTCTCGCTGACCGGCCGGCCGGCGGCGCGCAGCTCGCCGAGGGCGGCGCGCTCGCCCCGGATGGTCACGACCACGCCGCCGCGGGCGAGGTAGCCGAGGTGGTCCAGCACCGTGCGGCCCCGCAGCGTGGCGGTGGCCAGGTCGATCAGCACGCCGGTCCGTGGCGGCAGGACCTCCAGGGCCAGCCGCAACTGGCTGACGGCGAACGTATCGATCTCACCCTCGGCGCACAGGGCGCCCGAGTCGGCGAACATCCGGAACTGGGGGACGGGGCTGTCCGCGGGGGAGAGCGGATGCAAGGTGGCCAGGTGGCGGAGCCGGTCCACATTCACCCTCTCCCGGTCGAAGGCACACAGGCCGGTGACCGGGTTCTCCGACATGAACCGGTCGGCGACGACCTCCCACCGCAGCCATGCGCGCAGCCGTGCGTCGTCGGTGACCAGTGAGGTGTTGTCCGCGGCGACCCGGATCCCGGTGTAGCCGTCCACCAGGGCCGCCGCGAGCGCCGCGGCGAACGTGGCCCGCTGGCTGACCGCGTCGACGATCCCCGAGTCTCCGTAGACCTCCGCGATGCTGGCGACCTGGACGGCGTCCCGGCCGGCCAGGCCGGCCACGGCGGCGGGATCGGGGTCGTCGGCCACGTACATGAGCCGCTCGCCCCGGGCCGCGCCCTCGGCCAGGAACGGCCGGGCCACCGCCGCGAAACCGCCCGGGCCGGCGAAAGCCCAGCCGATGTGGTCGTGCGGCCGCAGGCGCAGGCATTCGAAGCGCCCGCCGTGATTACGCATGAGTCCTACCTGAAGAAACCCGGGCCTGCCTGGCACCAGGATCACATCCCGGCGGGACGGCTGTCCAGGTCAGGGCGCCCTGGCCGGCGGCTCACCGCACGTCGAACTGGTTCCCCGCTCAGCCGGGGCGCTGCTGCGATCCAGCGCACCGGGGCCCTGCCGTAATGCTCAGGCGTCCCGGCCGAGCGCGCGGGCGAGCTGAGCCTTGGTCATGGACGAGCGGCCTCGCACACCGCGGCGGCGGGCTTCCGCATAGAGCTGGGCCTTGGTCGGGCCGCCCGCCCCCCGGTGGGAGCGCAGCCCGCCGCGCCGGCCCGGGGAAATGTCCCGCGTCGAGGCGCGGCTCGCGGTTCTGGCCTCGCCGGTGCGGGCGCGCTCCTTGTTCACCGTGCGCGCCGCGATCTCCTCGGCCCTGCCGCTGCTCTCCCCCCGCTGCCTGGCGCTTTCCTTGATGTGCTCGTACTGCCGCTCGCGCTTGGGGCTGGATCCGCGGGGCATGGCGCCACCTCCTGACTGCCTGGGACCGGCGCTTCCGCGCCCGGGACAGCCCGCTACCCGGGCTACGGCAGAGCATTCATCCCCAGGGCAGGCACGGACCCTCCGGCGCAGGAACTGGACCACGCCCAGACCCTCGCCATCCAGATCGACTTCCTCGGCGGCACGCCGACGGTGCAGGTGCCGCCGGTACCCGACTGTCCCGACGGCGCGGCCGCGCTCAAGGCGGACCTGGACCTTGAGGAGCGCCAGTTGCAGCGCTACCGGGACCGGGTGGCCGAGGCGGGCGAGCTGGGCCTGCCCGACGTCGCCGAGGCGCTGCGCCCCCTGCTGGAGCAGACCCAGGACCACGTCATCGACCTGCGGGACGCCCTCGGCCGATAGGCCGGCCGGGCTCGGCAACGTCGAGGTGCGGCCATGATCTGTGCGGCACCGCCTGCCGCGTTTGTGAGCGATCGCACATTTGCTCACATTCATTTGTAGGCAATCGCACACACCGGCCGGGCGGGCTTGCCCCGATTCTCGCGGATTCGGCTTCCGCAGCGTCTTACCGCACCGGCGGCAGGCCATGAACACCACACGTGGCGCTTGCCTTTGTGCCGCTTTGTTGTGGCAGCTCCGCTTGTTTTGACCTGGGTATTTCCATCAAGGTGGGCACGGCCCGCCGCGCAATTGCCGCACGCCGCGCAAACCCAGTTCATAACGGCAGGAGCCCCGATGACAGTGCCCGCAGCGAACCCCGGATACGCCCCCGCCACCGGGCCGCCCGGCGGGGGGCACGTCGCGGCCGACGGGAGCCTGCTTTGGTGGCGGGCCTTCCCCGGCCGGGACGACCAGATCCGGGAGGTGCGGCGGTGGCTGGCCGGCCTGCTGCCGGGGGTGCCCGAGCGGGACGACGTGGTCACGGTAGCGGTGGAACTGGCGACCAACGCGATCCGGCACAGCGCGAGCGGGCGCGGCGGCGTCGTCGCGGTCGAGGTCACCTGGTCCGGCCCGGTCATGCGGGTCGCGGTCGCCGATGGAGGCGCGCCGCACGGCCCGCGGCTGTCGCCCGGCACCGGCGGGCTGGCGGAGCGCGGCCGCGGGCTGCACCTGGTGCGCGCCCTGTCGGTCCGCACCGGGGTGTGCGGGGACCACCGGGGGCGGCTGGTGTGGGCCGAGGTCGGCTGGCCCGCGCCCGAGGCTAGCCGAGGCTGAGCACCAGGCCGGGCGCGGCGAGGCTGATCTCGCCGTCGTACCCGGCGCGGGCGGCGGACCGGGCGGCGGCCTGGTCCGTGCCCGGCATCAGGTGCGTCAGCATCAGCCGCCCGGCGCCGGCCAGCGTGGCCTGCCGCCCCGCGTGCCGGGCGCTGGACAGGTACTGGCCCGGCTCCCCGGGCGCCTGGTCCACGAAGGAGGCCTCGGCGACCAGCAGGTCCGCGGCGCGGGCCAGGGCCGGCAGGTCCGGGCTCGGCCCGCTGTCGCCGGTGTAGGCGATCACCCGGCCGCCGGCGCTCAGCCGCAGCCCCGCGTTGGGCAGCCAGTGCGGCAGCAGCCGGGTCCGGGCCTGGAACGGCCCGATGTCCAGGGCGTCGCCTGCCCCGAACTCGTGCAGCTCATAGGCATCCGCCAGCATGCCGGGCCGGTCCAGGGCCAGCACCGCGTCCAGGGCGCCGGGCAGCGCGTAGACCGGCAGCGGCGGCGCCGGGTCGTCGCGCAGCCGCCGCGCCCGCAGCAGCGGGCTCAGGTCCGCGCAGTGGTCGGGATGCCCATGGCTGATGAACGCCGCGTCGAGCAGGCCGGGGGCGATGTGCTGCAGCAGCCGCGGCACGGTCGCGTAGCCCGCGTCCAGCAGCAGCCGGAACCCCTCGTGCTCGACCAGGAAGCCGCTGCACGCCTGGCCCGCCGCCGGCCACGCGCCGCACCCGCCAAGGACCGTGAGCCGCACACGGCCACGCTACGGTGCCAGCCGGGCCTCCGGCACCACCAGCACCGGGCAGTCCGCCTTGCGCAGCACGTACTGGCTGACCGTGCCGAGCAGCATCGAGGCACTGCCGCGGCCGGCCAGCACGATGAGCTGGGCATTGACCCTGCGCGCGGTGTCGATCAGGTTCCGGCCGGCCAGCCCGAGCACGGTGCGCAGCTCGACCCGGTCCGCGTCGTCGCCCAGGGCGTCGACCACCGCGTCGCGCAGCGCCGACTCCGCGACGAGCCGTTCGTCGCCGCCGGTGCGCAGGGTCGCCACCGGGCGGCCGGCCGGCGCCCCGAGCGCGCGCTCGCCGCTGTAGGCCATGACGGCGATGAGCGGCGCGTGCCGGTAGCGGGCCTCCCGCGCGGCGAGCCGGATGGCCGCGGCGGAGCCGCCGCTGCCCTCGACCCCCACCACGACGGTGCCGGGTCCTGCTTCGGTCGTCATGATTCCTCTCTCCCCGGCGGCGCGCCTCGGGGCGCCGCCTTCGGTCAGGTGGCGGTCCGGGCCCCGCGGGGCCGGGCGGGCTCGGCGTCGGCGGCGGTGAGCGGCTGGGCGATGTCCTCCAGGCTGCGCCGTTCGGCCTTGACCCCGAGGATGATCTCCACGATGCCGCCGAGGATCATCAGGATCGCGCCGACGGAGAACGCCAGCACCGTGTCGGACACCTTGCCGGTGCTCACCAGCGAGGAGAACAGCAGCGGCCCGCTGATCCCGCCCGCGGCGGTGCCGATGGCATAGAAGAACGCGATGGCCAGGGCCCGGGTCTCCATCGGGAAGACCTCGCTCACCGTCAGGTAGGCGGAACTGGCGCCCGCCGAGGCGAAGAACAGCACGACGCACCAGCACGCCGTCATTGTGGTGGCGGTGAGCGCGCCCTGATCGAACAGGTAGGCGGTGAGCAGCAGCAGCGTGCCGGACAGGATGTAGGTGCCCGCGATCATCGGCTTGCGGCCGATCGTGTCGAACAGCCGGCTGAGCACCAGCGGGCCGAGCAGGTTGCCCACGGCGATCACCGCGAAGTAGTACCCGGGGTTGGTCTTGACACCGAAGAACGTCGCCAGGATCTGCGCGTACCCGAACGTGATCGCGTTGTACAGGAACGCCTGCCCGATGAACAGCGAGAAACCGAGCACGGTCCGCCGCGGGTACAGCGTGAACATGGTCCGCGCGATCGTGACGAACCCGATGGTCTTGCGCTGCCTGATGGTGATCGACCGGCTGGGCTCCGGCAGCCTGGTGCCGGTCTCCCGCGCCACGCGCTCCTCGATCCCGTCCACGAGCTTCTCCGCGTCGCGATCCCGGCCGTGGATGAACATCCAGCGCGGGCTTTCCGGCACGTTGCGGCGGACCAGCAGGACCACCAGGCCCAGGACCACGCCGAGGCCGAAGCACACCCGCCAGCCGACGTTCACCGGCAGGTCGTTGGTCGCGGGGACGGTCAGCAGCGCGCCCGCTGCCGCACCGGCCCAGTAGGTGCCGTTGATGACGATGTCGATCAGGCCACGGTGCTTGCTCGGGATCAGCTCGTCGATCGCCGAGTTGATCGCGGCGTACTCACCGCCGATGCCGAAGCCGGTCATGAACCGGAACAGGAAGAACCACCACGGGGCGAACGACAGCGCGGTGAGAGCCGTCGCCGCCAGGTAGGTGCCCAGGGTGATCATGAACAGTCTCTTCCGGCCGAACCGGTCGGTGAGCCAGCCGAAGAACAGCGCGCCGAGGCAGGCACCCAGGACGTAGACCGCGGCGCCGAAGCCGGTGATCTGGGACTGCGTGATGTCAATCCCGCTGCCCGGCTGGCTCATCTGCCCGGAGATGTTGCCGACGATGGTCACTTCCAGGCCGTCGAGGATCCACACAGTGCCGAGGCCGATCACGACCATCCAGTGCCAGCGCGACCAGGGCAGCCGGTCCAGGCGCGCCGGAACCTTCGTGGTCACCGTTCCGGTCTGAACGTCACTCACCACCGACCTCCGTCCTGCGGGCAGTGCACGGCTCGCTGCCCGGGATCGGATGCGCCAAACGCGCCTCCTCCCGGTCCCCGCCGGGTGTTTGCGCCGCGATCCCCCGGACAGGTGGACCCGCATGACCGGACCGTTCCAGCCGCACGTGCTGCGCGAGTACGCCCTGATCGCCGACGGTGAGCGGGGCGCGCTGATCGGCCCGGACGGGGCCATCTCCTGGCTGTGCGCGCCACGGTGGGACAGCCCGGCGGTGTTCAGCGGGATGCTCGGCGGCCGGGGCGGGTACGCGGTCACCCCCGCGGACCCCTGGCACGTCTGGGGCGGTTACTACGAGAACGGGAGCCTCATCTGGCGCAGCCGCTGGGTCGGCGCGTCACGCACCGAGTGCCGGGAGGCGCTCGCCCTGCCGCCCGATCCGCACCGCGCGGTGATCCTGCGGCGCATCGAGGCGGTCGACGGTCCGGCCCGGGTTACCGTGCGGCTCGACGTCCGGGCCGGTTTCGGGCGCAGCGCCATGACCGGCCTGCGGCGGGAGCGCGGCTGCTGGACCGGGCGCAGCGGGCCGGCCAGGTTCCGGTGGACCGGGGCCGCCCGGGCGCGGCACGGCCCCGACGGGCTCACCCTCACCGTGTCGGTGCCCGCGGGCGGGCACCACGACCTGGTCCTGGAGCTGTCCGACCGCACGCTGCCGGACCGGCCCCCCGAGCCGGGCAGCGCCTGGGCGGCGACCGAGGAGACCTGGTCCAGTGTGGTGCCCGACTGCACCGGCCTGACCGCGGTCCGGGACGCCCAGCACGCGTACGCCGTGCTGCACGGGCTGACCGCGGGCAGCGGCGCGATGGTCGCCGCGGCGACCACCTCGCTGCCCGAGCACCTGGAGGGCGGGCGCAACTACGACTACCGGTACGCGTGGATCCGGGACCAGTGCTACGCGGGCCTCGCGGTCGCGGCGCACGGCCCGCACCCTCTGCTCGACGGCACGGTGCGGTTCCTCACCGAGCGGATCCTCGCCGACGGCCCCGGCCTGATGCCCGCCTACACGGTCACCGGCGAGCCGATCCCGGCGGAACGGGCGCTGCGGCTGCCCGGCTACCCCGGCGGGGCGGCCCGGGCCGGGAACAGGGTCATCGGCCAGTTCCAGCTCGACGGGCTGGGGGAGGCGGTGGAGTTGTTCGCCGCCGCCGCGCGCCTGGACCTGCTGGCCGAGGAGAACTGGCGGGCCGCGGCGATGGCGGCGGAGGCGATCGAGAAGCGCTGGCACGAGCCGGACGCGGGCATCTGGGAACTCGACGACCAGCATTGGGCCCACTCCCGGCTTGCCTGCGTGTCCGGGCTGCGCGCGCTGGCCACCGCGGCACAGCGGGCACCGGGGCACACGGTGCCGGGCGGGCACGGGCACCGGCAGGCCGCCGGGTGGAGCGCGCTGGCCGACGCGATCCTGGCCAGCCTCGCCGACTGCGTGCACCCCACCGGCCGCTGGCAGCGCTCCCCGGCCGACGAGCGGGTCGATGCCGCGCTGCTGGTGCCGGTGATGCGCGGCGCGGTGCCGCCCGATGACCCGCGCAGCCAGGCGACCGTCCGTGCGGTGCGGGAGGACCTTGCCGAGGACGGGTACGTGTACCGGTTCCGCCAGGATGCCCGGCCGCTGCACAAGGCCGAGGGTGCCTTCCTGCTCTGCGGGTTCTGGATGGCCCAGGTGGCGCAGGCGCGGGGGGAGCACGCCGAGGCGGCGCACTGGTTCGAGCGCAGCCGGGCCTCCTGCGGGCCGGCCGGGCTCTACACCGAGGAGTACGACGTGCACCAGCGCCAGCTGCGCGGCAACCTGCCGCAGGCGTTCGTGCACGCGGGCCTGCTGGAGTCCGCCGCGCGGCTGTCAGCGCGCCGCCCGTGAGCGGGCCGGCGCCTGGGTGGGGTCGAGGAACACGTGCGGGGTCAGCGGGAGCCGGTCACGCAGCCGCTCGTCGATCTCGTCCGCGATGTCCTCGGCCCGGTCCGCGCTGATCTCGTCGCCGAACGCCACCCGGGCGGCCACGATCAGGTGCTCGGGCCCGAGGTACATGGTGAGCAGGTCCAGCAGCGCCGCCACGCCCGGCGCCTGCTCGATCTCGGCGCGGATCGCCTCGAGCTCGGCCGGCCCGGCCGCCCGGCCGATGAGGAAGTCCTTGTTGTCCAGGCCGAGCCGGACCGCCACCACGATGAGCAGGACGCCGATGGCGATCGAGGCCGCGCCATCCCAGACCGGTGACCCGGTGACCTGCCGCAGGGCCAGCCCCGCCGCGGCGAGCAGCAGGCCCACGATCGCGGCGGTGTCCTCGAACAGCGCGGCCTTGACCGTCGTGTCGGGGCTGCTGCGCACCTGGTCGAGCACCTCGGTGTGGCTGCGCCGGGCCGCGCGGCGATACTGCGTCACCACCCGGGCCAGTGAGGTGCCCTCGGCCAGGCCGGCCGCCACGAGGACCAGGTAGGCCAGCAGCGGGCTCCCGCTGCTGGCGCGCCCGAGGGCGAGCAGCCCCTCGAAGATGGAGAACCCCGCGCCCGCGATGAAGATCCCGAATGCCGCGAGCAGCGACCAGAAGTACCGTTCCTGGCCGTAGCCGAACGGGTGCCGGGCGTCGGGAGGCCGGGACCCCCGGGACAGGGAGGTCAGCAGGAACCCCTGGTTCAGGGTGTCGGCGGCCGAGTGGGCCGCCTCTGCCAGCATGGCGCTGGAACCCACCAGGATCCCGGCGGCCAGCTTGACCACCCCGACGAACAGGTTCGCGGCGCCCGCGATGAGTACGGTGCGGCGCGTGGCCGCCTGTTCCGCCATGCCCGCTCCCCGTCGCCGCCCGGTCAGTGCCCGGTTCCTCCTGCCCGCCCGGCGGCGGGCAAACATCCCGGCCGGCCGGGCGCCCCGTGCCGTTGCCTGCCGGAATTTGCGCTGAGCAGGATTAACCCAGCCCTGCGCGGGAAGCCGCAGTGCCTGTGGCTGGCCCCGGCCGGGCCAGCGCAAACACCAGGAAGCCGAGGTCTCGATGACTGCTAGCGACAACCGCGCCGGGTGGTGGTCACGTGCCGCCTGCTCGCAAGCCGACCCCGAGCTGTTCTTCCCCATCTCCTACTCCGGCCCCGCGCTGCGCCAGGTGCGGAAGGCCAAGGTCCTCTGTGCCCGGTGCCAGATCCAGCAGGAGTGCCTCGGCTATGCCCTCGCCGCCGGTTCCATCCAGGGTGTCTGGGGCGGCACCACCGAGGAGGAACGGCGGCTGCTGAAGCGGCGGCGGCGCAGGGCGAGGATGGAGCCGGTCGGTGCCGGGTCCGGTGCCCCGGAGCGGGCCCGGTCATGACCAGCCCCCGCCCGGCCGGACCGGACGCGGCGGGCCGGCCGGGGGAGAACGGCGCGGGACGAGGCGACCGGCCGGACGCGGCGGGCCGGCCGGGGGAGACCGCGGCGGAACGAGACGACCGCAACCTGATCGAGCTGCTGCAGGAACTCCGGGTCGCGGGGCTCGGTGTCCAGGTGCTGTTCGGCTTCCTGCTGTCGCTTCCGTTCACCACCAGGTTCGTCAGGCTCAGTCACCCCCAGCGCGAGTTGTATGTGGCGAGCCTGGTGCTCGCCGCGGTCTCCACCGCCCTGCTGATGGCGCCGGTGGCCTACCACCGGCTGGTGTTCCGCCGGCACGAGAAGGAGCGCCTCGTCCGGGCGGCCAACGTGATGGCGATACTCGGCCTCGCCGCGGTGGGCCTGGCCATCTCGGCCGCCGTGCTGCTGGTGGTCAGCTACGTGGACCAGGGGCCGCCAGTGGTGATCATTCCCGTGTTCATCGCCTGCCTGTTCGCCCTGCTGTGGTTCGCCCTGCCACTCGTGCGCCGCGAGTCCCGGTTCCCGCGATAGTCCCGGGCACCGGCCGGCCCGCCCGGTGGTTCGCGGCATTGCCCCCGGATCGGTGAATTGACCGGCCCGGCCGGGGTAGCGGGCCGGTATGTCCGTGAGCATGAGCGAGACCGAAGCCAAGTACGACGCCCCGGCCGGTGCCGGCCTGCCCGACCTGCGCGGCGTGCCGCAGGTGGCGGACATATCGGGGCCGGACGACCTGGAACTCGAGGCCGAGTACTACGACACGGGCGATCTGCGGCTGATCCGCGCGGGAGTCACGTTGCGGCGCCGCCGGGGCGGCGACGACAGCGGCTGGCACCTGAAGCTGCCGGCCGGCCGCGACACCCGGCGGGAGATCCGCCGGGCACTCAACGGCGAGCGGGTGCCTGCGGAACTGGCGGGCCTGGTCCGCGTGCACACCCGCGGCGAGCCGCTCAGGCCCGTCGTCCTGATGACCACCAGGCGGCGGCGCCTGACCCTGCTCGACGGCTCCGGCCGGTCACTGGCCGAGGTGTCCGCCGACGATGTGTCCGCGCAGGCACTCGGTGCCGCCGCCGCACTGTCCCGCTGGCAGGAGGTGGAGGTCGAGCTGACCGGCGGTGACCGGCGGCTGCTCAGGGCGGTCGATGAGGTGCTGCGCGGCAGCGGGCTGCGGCGCGCGGCCCGGCCGGCCAAGCTGCAGCGGGCGCTGGAGAGCCGGCTGCCCGCCGCGGACCGCCGCCCGGCGCTGGCCCCGTCCTCCCCGGCCGGCCAGGTCGTGCTCGCCTACCTGCGGGACCAGGCGGCGGCGCTCAAGTCGCTCGATCCGATGGTGCGCCGGGACGAGCCGGATGCGGTGCACCAGATGCGGGTGGCCACCCGCAGGCTGCGCGCCACGCTCCGGTCGTTCGGTGCCGTCCTGCGGGGCGAGGACATCCCGCGGCTGGCCGCCGATCTCAAGTGGCTGGGCGCCGTGCTCGGCGAGGCACGCGACGCGGAGGTGCTGCCCGGCCACCTGCGGTCCGGGCTGCGCGGGATCCCGCCGGAACTGCGCATCGGCCCGGTCGGCGCGCGCGTCCAGGGCCATTTCGCGCCGGTGCGCGCCGCTGCCCGGACACAGGTGCTCGCCGCGCTCGACTCCGACCGGTACTTCTCGCTTCTCGACGACCTGGACACCCTGATCGCGGCGCCCCCGTTCACGGCGGCGGCGGCCGGGGCGGCCGCCGCGGTGCTTCCGGCGGCGGCGCGGCGCGCACGGCGGCAGGCCCGCCGCCGGATGCGCCGGGCCTGGCTCGCCACGCCCGGGCAGCCCAGGGACGCCGCCCTGCACCAGGCGCGCAAGGCGGTCCGGCGGGCCCGGTACGCCGGGGAGGCGATGGCCCCGGCGCTCGGCCCCCGGGCCCGGCGGTTCGCCCGGCGGATGAAGCGGGTGCAGTCGGTGCTGGGGGAGCACCAGGACGGCGTCATCGCCCGTGAGGTGACCAGGAAGCTGGGCATCACCGCGCATCTGGCCGGGGAGAACGCGTTCAGCTACGGCGTGCTGTACGAGCGCGACGCCTGCCGGGCCGGGGCGCTCCAGGAGCGTGCAGGGCGCGCCTGGGCGCGGGCCGCCCGCCCCCGCTGGCGGCGCTAGGCCGGCGGGATATGGCGCGGCCAGCCTCATATGAGAGCGCGTAAACTCATCTGGTCGCTGGTCCAGAAGTCATTTCTCTTCGACACCCGGGGCAAAAAGCACACATGGGAACAAATCGCAGCCTGCTCTATATCCCGGTTCTGCACAGTCCCGAGGATATGGGTTCGTTCGCCGCATCACTGGGGCCGTCCGCGGATTACGTGGAGCAAGTCGGCAGCTATTGGGAGCGGGTGGCGGCAGAACTTCGAGGCCTGCGGCGGCCCTGGGCGGATGCCCGCATCTATCAGGACGGGCTGCCAGATACGCGGGCCGACATCGTGACCCGCATCGTTTCCGACGTCGACAGCCCGAATTACCGCCTCGTGCGCTGGCTTACCGGCCGGGGAGCGGTGGTGATCGGCACCGAGGACCCGGTCCTGCTGCAAGAGGAATATGAGCTGCTGAAAGCGAGCGTGGCTGATGACGCCGCCCGCCGCGCTTACGCCGCGCGCGCGGCGGGCCTGCTGGCCGAGCGCGACCGCTACATCGCCTCCCGGATCGATGCGACCCTGCCCGAAGGGGGGGCGGGCGTTCTGTTCGTCGGCATGCAGCACGCCGTGGTTCAGGTGCTGCCCCCGGACATCACCGTGACCAGCCCGCGCTGCTGCGCCGAGGTCCTGCCGGGCATCGCCAGCGCGGCGGCGCGGCGCGGCGCGAGGGGCGGGCGCGCCCGGTAAATACGGGCAATTTCCGGCGTTTCTCACGCGAAATTCGCGTAATTTGTTGACTTGTTTTTACGAACCGGAAGGGTTGTGGGATGCAGGTAGCGGACATATAGTCGCACTGAAGGCGCTGCCACGGAGCATCGCCGCACACGGGTCCATCGACGGGGGGAGTTACAGATGGCAGTAGAGAAAGCAATTGGGTCCTCGAGCCTGGTAGAAGTCGTCGACCGTATCCTGGACAAGGGAATCGTGGTCGACGCCTGGGTGCGCATCTCGCTGGTCGGAATCGAGCTCCTGGCCATTGAGGCGCGCGTTGTCGTGGCATCGGTCGAGACCTACCTCAGGTACGCCGAGGCAGTCGGCCTCACCGCGACCGCAGCGGAGGCGGAGGCCTAAGAGCGTCCTGCCCGGGTCCCAGCGCATAGAAAGCAGGGCCGGGGAACCCGTCGAAGGCTGCGCTCGCAGCACAGCACAGCATTCTCCCGGGATTATCCGGCCCCTATGCGCTGGGCCTGCCCGCGGCTTCCGCGACCTTTCGCCAGGACCAGCGGGAAACTTTGGGCCAGGCCGTCTGACGTGCCTTTATCACAGGCCCGGCTTATAGCCAATATCGTGCATGCTGGGGGGATTCACGAATGGCGATCCTAGAAGATATGCGGGTCCTGGTGAGCGACCTGGAAGCAAGCATGTCCAGCCGCGTTGCGGCCGAGCGGGACCGGCGGGCCGCGGGTGCCCGGCAGGCCGGGGAGCGTGCCGCCACGGCGCGTGAGCGGCACGCGGGCGCGGTGCAGGATGCCCGGGACCGGCTGGCGGAGATCGCGGTCCGCCGCGGGGATGTCGGCGAGATGCTGACCTTCTTCCGCGAGCGGGAGGCGGCCACGGCGGCGCAGGACGCGCAGGCCCGCGCGGCGGGTGAGCGGGACCGGCTGGCCACCGCCGCCGACGACGCGGCCGGGCGCGCGGACCAGGGGCGTGAGCGGGCCGCGGCCGAGCAGGATCGCCGGGCCGCGGCTGCCGGTGACGCCCGTGACCGCGCGGCGGGTGAGCGGGACCGGCGCGCGACCGCGGCCGGGCAGGCCCGGGAGCGCCGCGCGGAGCACGGCGAGGCGCAGCGGATCTGGCGCGAGCACACCGTCACCATGGCTGGCGCCAACGGCCGCGGCGTCACCGGCGGCAAGGCGGTGCCGTTGGCCAGGCACGCGACCGCGCCGTCGAGGACCGCGGTCCCCGCGCCGCGGCGGGCGGCCGGGGGAGCCACCCGCGCGGGACGGAAGGCCGCGCCCGTGTCCGCCGCAGACATCCAGGCCTACCTCACCGGGCATCCCGGCGGGGTGAAGCTGACCGAGCTGGAGTCCCACTTCGGTGCCTCCAGGATCGTGCTCGCCCGGACGATGAGCGAGCTGGTCACGAGCAAGCAGGCTCGCAAGAACGACAGGTCGAAGCTGTACTTCGCGGCCTAGCGCCAGGGTGCCGCGAGGCGGGATGGGCGCACTCGGCGTTACCGGCGCCGCCGGCCGGCGGCGCCCGGTACCTCGCCGCCCGGGCCCGGCCCGCCGCAGCGTCCCGGCGGTTGGCCTACACACCAGGACAAGGTGCACATAGTGAACGATTCCAGCACGGCTGTCATCAAGAGCACGCCGCGTCCCGACTTCGTCGAGACGCCCTATGTCGCGCAGGTCACCGACCGGGCACTGGGTTATGTCCGGGCCGGGTTCCCGGTGCATTTCCGCGGGCCCGCCGGGGTGGGCAAGACCACGCTGGCCCTGCACGTCGCACACCAGCTCGGCCGGCCCGTGATGCTCATGGTGGGCGACGACGAGTTCGGCAGCTCCGACCTGGTCGGCGCGCAGGCCGGATACCGCCGGATGCGGGTGGTCGACAACTTCATCCAGTCGGTGCGGAAGACCGAGGAGGACGTCGCGCCGCGGTGGATTGACAACAGGCTGACCATCGCCTGCCGCGAGGGGCTGACGCTGGTCTACGACGAGTTCACCCGGTCGCGGCCGGAGGCGAACAACGCGCTGCTGTCGGTGCTTGAGGAAGGGGTGCTCGTGCTCCCCTCACAGGGCCGTACCGGCACGGACTACCTGCGGGTACACCCGGACTTCGTGGCGATCTTCACCAGCAACCCGGTGGAGTACGCCGGAGTTCACCAGGCCCAGGACGCCCTCTTCGAACGGATGGTCACCATCGACGTGGACACGTTCGACGAGGCGAGCGAGACCGCCATCGTGCAGGCCAGATCGGGGATCTCCGAGGCTGACGCGCTCACCATCGTCCGGCTGGTGCGTGCCTCCCGGAAGGCGCTCCACGGGTCTGGGCACCACACGGTGCGCAGCGCCATCGTGATCGCCTGTGTGCTCGCCCAGCAGGGCGCGGTCGCCCGGGCCGGGGACCCCGTCTTCGAGCAGACCTGCCAGGACGTCCTCTCCGGTGAGGCCGGCCGGCGCGGCTGGAACGGGACGGGGCCCGCGCAGGTGCGCCAGCAGGTGCTCGAACTGGTGCAGGAGTTCGCCAGCGGGCGGACCAGGCGCAGCCGTCCCGCTGCCCGGGCGGGCCGTCCCGCCGCCCGGACGAGCCGTCCCGCTGCCCGGGCGCGGGCATGAGGGTCACCGCCGCGCCGCGCACCGCGCACGACATCAGGCCGTCCCGCGGGGTCCCGGCACAGCCCGGGCCCGGGGATGAGCAGGCCACCTACGCCCGGCTGAGCCAGCTCGCGCGCGAGCGCCGGCACTTGGTCGAGGAGCACGAGCTGGGGCAGCGCCGGCTGGACCGGATCGCCATGCGGCTCGCCGAGATCGACACGCAGATGAACAGGCTCCGCGGACGCGCGACGAAGCTGCGCGACAAGGCAGCAGGGCACCCGCCCAAGCGCGGGCGGCGGTAGATCGGATTCCGGTAGCTGAGCGGGACTCCCCGGCTGGGAGCCCGCCGACCGACCCAGGAGGCTAGATGGCTGCGGGCAAGCAGGGCGCCGCGCGGAGGCAGGGCGCCGCGGGCAAGCAGGGCACCGCCGGCAAGCAAGGCGCCGCGCGGCGGCAGGCCGCGGGCGGGCGCGGCGCTGCGGGCGGGCGTGGCGCCGCGGGCGGGCGTGGCGCTGCGGGGATCGCCGGCGGGCCGGAGGCCGCCGGCATCCAGGGCGGCGTGAGCGTGCACCCCGCCGCGGGCGGGGAAGGCGGGCTGGCCGGCCTGTTCAAGGGCCTGGGTGACTTCATCGGCCTGGTGGAGCGGCTGGCTGACCGGGGCGACTACCAGGTGAGCGAGCAGCGCGAGTTCACCTCGGCCGCCGGGGCCCGGGGCGTCTACGGCTTCTCGGTGCGCATGGGGGTAGGCGGCGCACCGGCCGTCGAGCGGTTCGGCAACGTGCAGCCGACCAGCGAGGGGCCGGTCGTCAGCGAGACGAGGGAGCCGTTCGTCGATGTGTTCGACGAGGGCGGCGAAGTGGTCGTCGTCGCCGAGGTGCCCGGCGTGCGGGAAAAGGACATCCACACCGAGCTGGACGGGGACGTGCTCGCGCTGTCCGCGACGGGGCCGAAACGCAAGTACCGCAAGGAGATCCTCCTCCCGGCGGCGGTGGAACACGGGACGCACAAGCAGAACTACCAGAACGGCTACCTGGAGCTGCGCTTCACGAAGTCCGGTGCCGGGAGCTGACGCATCGCCATGATGGCCCGAGCCTCAGCACACAGCCATGCCCGGCCGGTGTCCCTGCGCGTCGCGGAAGCACTGCCGAAGGACGTCGGCCGCGGGATCGTCCGGCTGGACCCGGGGGACATCGAGCGGCTCGGCGCCGGCATCGGTGACGTCGTGGCCGTCACCGGCCGGCGCACCACCGCGCTGAAGATCATGCCCGCCTACCCGGACGAGCGCGGCAGGGAACTGGCCCAGATCGACGGGATCGCGCGGGAGAACGCCGACGCCGGCCTGGACGAGCGGGTGCGGGTCGAGCCGGCCCAGGCCGGGGACGCGCGGACGGTGGCGCTGGCCCCCATCGGGCCGTCCCGGCTGTCGCAGCAGGCCCAGGATGCCTCCTACGTCGGACGGCTGGTGGACGGCCTGGTCGTCCAGGCTGGTGACCGGGTCCGCGTCAACCTCTTCGGCTCGCGGCCGCAGGACTTCACCGTGAAAAGCACGTCTCCCGGCGGGTTCGTGCTGATCCAGGCGGGCACGCGGATCCAGATCGTCGGTGCGGCGGCGACCGGCGGGCCGGTCATGACGGTGTCCTACGAGGACATCGGCGGGCTGGGGCGAACGATCGCCCGGATCCGCGAGATGATCGAGCTGCCGCTGCGCTTTCCCGAGGTCTTCGACCGGCTCGGCATCGACCCGCCGCGCGGCGTGTTGCTTTACGGCTCGCCAGGGTCGGGCAAGACGCTGATCGCCCGCGCGGTGGCCAACGAGACATCCGCGCACTTCGTGCACGTCAACGGGCCCGAGGTGATCCACAAGTTCTACGGGGAGAGCGAGGCCCACCTGCGCCGGATCTTCGAGGAAGCACAGGCGAAGGCGCCCAGCATCGTCTTCCTCGACGAGATCGACGCGATCGCGGCCAAGCGGGCCGAGGTCCGCGGCGACGTGGAGAAGCGCGTGGTCGCCCAGCTCCTCGCGCTGATGGACGGGCTGAAGACCCGCGGCCAGGTGATCGTGATCGGGGCGACGAACCTCCCCGACAGCCTCGACCCGGCGCTGCGCCGGCCGGGACGGTTCGACCGGGAGATCGAGATCGGCATCCCGGACCGCAACGGGCGCCGCGAGATCCTCGAGATCCACACCAGGGGCATGCCCCTGGCCGACGACGTGGACCCGGACCACCTGGCGGGCGTCACGCACGGATTCGTCGGCGCCGACCTCGAGGCGCTGGCCCGCGAGGCGGCGATGGTGGCGCTGCGCCGGCTGATGCCGAGCATCGACCTCGCCTCCGCCGAGGTGCCCTACGAGCAGCTGATGGAGCTGCACGTCACCATGGCGGACTTCCTCGACGCCCTCCGCGACGTGGAGCCCTCCGCGATGCGCGAGGTGTTCACCGAGGTCGCCAACGTGAGCTGGGACGACGTCGGCGGGATGGAGTTCGCCCGGGCGGCGCTGGCCGAGGCGGTGGAATGGCCGCTGCGCTACCCGCAGGTTTTCGCCCGCGCCGGTGCCGCGCCGGCCAAGGGCATCCTGCTGTCCGGCCCGCCGGGCAGCGGCAAGACCCTGCTGGCCAAGGCGGTCGCGACCGAAAGCGGCGTGAACTTCATCTCGGTCAAGGGGCCCGAGCTGCTGTCCAAATGGGTCGGTGAGTCGGAGAAGGGCGTCCGGGAGATCTTCAAGAAGGCGCGCCAGGCGGCGCCCTGCATCGTCTTCCTCGACGAGATCGACGCGCTGGCACCGCGGCGCGGCAGCGGCAGCGGGGAGAGCCACGTCAGCGAGCGCGTGGTCAGCCAGTTGCTCACCGAGATGGACGGGATCGAGGAGCTGCGCGGGGTGACCGTGATGGCCGCCACCAACCGCCCGGACATCCTCGACCCGGCCCTGCTCCGCCCCGGGCGCTTCGACGTCCGGGTGGAGGTGCCGCCGCCGGACGCCGCCGCCCGCCGCGCGATCCTCGAGGTGCACATGCGGGGCCGGCCGGTCGCGGCCGACGTGGACCTCGCCGCCCTGGCCGCCGGGACCGACGGGTACGTCGGCGCCGACCTCGCCGGGCTGTGCCGTGAGGCGACCATGGCCGCGGTCAGGAGGTTCCTCGCGCGGGCCAAGGACCCCACGCGTGACCTGCGGCGGCTCACCATCACCAAGGCCGACGTCGCCGCCGCGCGCGCGGCGGGCACCCAGGAGCAGGACAATGGCTGACCGGAAGACCTACCTCTACGGCATCGCCGGGGCCGGGGCGGCCGAAGCCGCGCTCCGCCCCCTCGGGCTTCCCGACGGGCGGGCACCGGTCACCGCCATCACGGTCGACGGGGTGACGGCGATCGCGGGCAGCTACGCCGCCCCGCCGCCGGCCGCCCTGCCGCGGCCCGAACTGCTCCGCCGGGTCACCATCCACCAGCGGGTGATCGAGGACGTCATGGCGCATGGCGACGTACTGCCCGCGAGGTTCGGGACGGTGCTGGAGTCCGAGGACGAGCTGCGCTCCTGCCTCGCGCACTGGAACAGCCTGGTGACGGCCTCGCTGACGAGCTTCTGCGGGCTGGTCGAGGTCGAGGCGGCGGCCACCTGGGACCTGCCGCGCACCCTGGCCGGCCTCGCGGACGAGCCCGAGGTGCTGGCGGCGAAGGCACTGGCACGGCAGGCGGCACCGGAGCACCGGGTCGCGCAGCAGGTCCGGACCGGCCAGGTGGTGAAGCGGCTGCTCGACCGCCGCCGCGCCGCCTACCAGCAGCGGCTGCTCGATGAGGTGGGCCCGCTCGCGATCGACACGCAGCCGAACCCGCTGGTCGCCGACGAGCTCGTCTTCAACGTCGCCGTCCTGCTCCGCCGCTGCGCGCTGCCCGGGTTCGAGGCCGCCCTCGAGCGCCTCGACCAGGCCACGGCCGGGGAGCTGTCGCTGCGCATGGTGGGCCCCCTGCCGCCCTACACCTTCGCCACCGTGAGCGTGACCCGGTTCGACGCCGCCCGCCTCGCGGCCGGCCGTGCCCTGCTCGGCCTGCCCAGCGAGATCTCCGAGGCAGCCGTCTTGTCGAGTTACCGGCAGCTCGCGCGCCAGTGGCACCCCGACCGCAACCTGGCTGACCCCGCGGCAGCCAAGCGCTTCGCGGCGCTGAGCGCCGCCAAGGGGGACCTGCTGGCCTACTGCCGCGGTCCGGCCGGGGCCGGCCCGGCCGGGGCTGCGGCGCTCATGGTGACCATCGGGCGGGACGGGACGCCGGCAGCGGGCAGCGATGACTGACGACACCGGGCGGATCTACCTCTACTGCGTGATCCGGGACAGCGGGCCGCTGGCCGTGGACGCCCCTCCGGTGAGCGGGCAGGGCACGGTCTACCCGATCACGGACGGCGGGCTCACCGCGGTGGTCAGCGACGGGGGGCTGCCCAAGTACGAGCTGACCCGCACGAACGTGCGTGCCCACCAGGCCGTGCTCGACTGCGTCCTGCCGTCCGCCGATGTCCTGCCGGCCCGCCTGGGCACGACGCTCCCCGCCGCGGACGACGTGGTCGAGAACCTGCTGCGCGAGCGCCGCGGGGAGCTGCTGTCGCTGCTCGACAAGGTGGCCGGCCGGGTGGAACTGGGCCTGAAGGTGTCGTGGGCCGATCTCCAGGACGCGTTCCGGGAGGTCGTCGCGGGCGACGCCGGGCTGCGGGCGCTGCGGGACCGGCTCGCCGCCCGCCGCGGCGCGGCCCCGTACGCGGCCCAGCTGGAACTCGGCGACCGGGCGGGACAGGCGCTGGCCGCGGCCAGGGCGCGGGAGGCGGACCGGGTCATCGCCGCGCTGGCCCCCTGCGCCGCCGACGTGCGCCGCAACGACCCGATGTCGGACCTGATGATCCTGAACGCGGCCTTCCTGGTCGGCCGCCGGGAGCGCCGGGCGTTCGAGGAGGCGGTCGAGGCCCTGGACCGCGCGGACACCGGACGCCTGCGGTTCATGCTGGCGGGCCCGCTGCCGGCCTACAACTTCGTCGCGCTGACTGTGGTGAGCAGGGCGGCCGCCGGATCGCTCGGGGGGTGAGGGGGGTGGGCTTGCTGACCAATCTGCTGCTGGCACCGGTGACGTTGCCGGTGCGCGGGGTGGGCTTCGTGTTCGCGGAGATAAGGGACGCGGCCGACCGCGAGCTCCACGACCCGAACGCTGTCCGCCAGGAGCTCATGGATCTGCAGCGCCGGCTCGATGCCGGCCTGATTGACGAGGCCAGTTACGACGCGGCCGAGGCGGCCTTGCTGGCGCGCCTGGCCGCGATCACGGGAAGGTAGGCGGCCCGCCTGCCGGCCCCGGCCATCACGCGAGGAGAGGAACGACGAATGCAGATGATGAAGGTGATCGAGGAGGCGAAGGCGCAGCTTGCCGCGGCGACGAATCTGCAGCCGCTGGTGGTGTGCGGAGCCGACCACCAGGATCACGGGTGGCGGCTGACCGTGGAGATGGTGGAGCTTGAGCGCATTCCCCCGTCGCAGGACGTGATCGGCGAGTACGAGGTCAGGCTGAGCGAGGACGGTGAGCTGACCGAATGGCGGCGCACCGGGCTGCGGCGCCGGGATGACACCGAGTGGAGCGTGGCGTGAGGGTACCGGCGCGGCGCCAGCACCGGGGTGGGAACCGTCGTGGCGCTTGAGCCGACCCGGGCCGGCGGGGACGCCGTCGCGGACGTCATCGACGCCGTGCTCGACAAGGGCCTGGTGATCAACGCCGACATCATGGTGTCCCTGGCCGGGGTCGAGCTGCTCGGCATCAGGGTGCGGGCGGCGCTGGCCTCGTTCGAGACCGCGGCCCGGTACGGCCTGGAATTCCCCTCGGGCACCAACACCGAGACGGCCGCCTGGCAGGAGGCCATGCTGCCGAAGGAGCGCTGCCCCGGCTGTGGCGAGCGGTTCGCCGGCCGGGAGGAACTGCTGACCGCGGGCTGCCCCGCATGCGGCTGGCAAAGTCACGCCCAGCGCGCCCTCGCCGCCCGGGCACCCGGGCCCATCCCGGTGCCGTGAGGTGAGCCCGCCGACATGCAGCCCTGCCCCGCCGCCCAGGCGACCATGGAAGACCTGCTGGAACGGGTTCTCGACAAGGGAATCGTGGTCAGGCTCGACCTGGTCATCGGGGTGGCGGGCATTCCGCTCATCGGCATCAGCCTGCATGCGGCGATCGCCGCGATCGAGACCATGGTGGAGTACGGGCTGATGAACGGCTCGGACGCGGCCGCCAGCCAGCCGGCCTCCGTGCGCCCGGAACTCCAGCCGGGGGAGCATCCGGCGCTGGAGCTGTACGGGTCCGTCCACCATGCGCGCGGGATCTTCCGCGTCTGGCGCCCGGGCCGCGTCGTGCTCACCGACCGGCGGTTGCTGGTGTTCCGGCCGGCGGACGGTGAGCGGCTGTTCGAGGCGCCGGTGGGCGCGGTCACCGGGATAGGGCGGCTGACCGTGGAGAACGCGGGGGCGGGGAGCCGCCAGGTGCTGTGCCTCGCGCTGGACGACGGCGGGCTCGCCACGCTCTACGTCCGCGAGCCCGATGTCCTCGAGGCCGCGCTGCGGGCCAGGCTGCGGCGGCTCGGCCAGCCGCTGGCCCACATCGCCGCGGCGGACATCGAGCGCCTTGGCCCGGCCGCGCTGGCCCAGGGGCAGTTGTGGCATCGCTGCCCCCCCGGCCGCGGCCCGCAGCCCTGGAAGTCGGGCTGGGCCGTGCTGACCCCCACCGAGCTGGCCTGGCGCCCGGACTCGGCCGGGCGCGGGCTGGTGTCGGTGCCGCTGGCCCAGATCCGCGGGCTGGCCGTCGAGCGGCACGAGGCGGGGCGGCTCGGGAACCGGCAGGTTCTCCTGGTCACGCACGGGCCGGACGGCAGCCGGTCCCTGTTCGCCGGTGACCGGATCGATGCCTGGTCAGCGGCCATCGAGCGGGCGGCGTCCGCCGCGCGGGGGCGGGACGATGCTTGACCTCGAGGAGAAGAACCTGGCCGTGGGGCTGCTCGCGCTCATCGTCGCGCTGCTCGAAATCGTCAAGGAGGCCCTGGTGCACGCGGCGCTGCGCCGCGTGCAGGGCGGGCGGCTCAGCGACGCCGAGGTGGAGCGCCTCGGCGACGCGCTCGCCGCGCTCGAGGAGGCGGTGGCCCAGATCAAGGACGAGCACGGCGTGGCGGATGCGGTCCGGGACATCCGCCACGACCTCGATGAGGTCGTCGGCGAGCTCGTCCGCTCCGTCGGCGGGCCGCCGGCACCGGATGCGCCGTCGCAGCGGCAGGGCGCCGGGCATGCCTGAGGCGGCCGGGCTGCGCGCGCAGGGCGCGCTCAGCGTCACCGGCCGGGGCGGCTGGCGCCTTGGCTGGCTGGCCCTCACCGGCACGGCGCTCACCTTCACCGCGCCCGGCGGGCGGGACGGCCTGCGGATACCGCTGGCGGGCATCGCGGCGGTGGACGCCGACCGGCGGAGCTTCGTCCTGGCCGCCAAGCGGGTCATCCGCCTGACCTACCGCGATGGGCGGGCCCCCGGGCCGCGCATCTGCTGGCTGATCACGGCGGAGCTGGGCCGGTGGGAGGCCGCGCTGCGCCACCGGGCCGCCGCCGCGCCGGTGACGGACCCGCCGCCCGCCGCGATCGCGGCGGGCCTGGAGCGGCTGCCAGAGCGGGCCGCGCAGGTCCTCGACTACCTGGCGCGCCGCGGCTACGCCTCGACCGCCGACCTCACCGCGCTGGCGGCCCTGGGCAGCGAGGATGCCCTGTACGGATGGCTGCGGGAACAGTTCGGCCCGTTGGAGCGGGTGCTGGGCGGCGCGGCGATCCGTTACCTGGGCACCCATTTCGACCGGAGCTCGGGCCAGGTGCGGCACCAGTGCTGGCTGGCGCACCGGGCGGTCGCGGACGGCTGGCTGGCGGCCCGCGATCCCGCCGACGTGCTGGTGGAGGAGGACGAGGTGGTGGTCGTGGTGAACCTGGCGGTGCCGTGGCAGCGCGCCGGGCCCGCCGTGCAGGTCGCGGCGGACGGCCGTGGCCTGACGGTGCGCGGCCCCGGCGGCTCCTGCCGCTGGATCGCCCTGCCCGAGCCGGTCGCCCCGCCGCCGCGGGCACACCTCACCGCCACCGGCACGCTGATCGTGCGCGCCGCCCGGCGCGGCGCGGCGCGGGCGGGCGCTCATGGCCGGGGGAGGTGACCGCGCCATGCCTGGCTCCGCCCTGTACCTCTACTGCGTCCTGCCGGCGCCCGGCGCGGTGCCCCGCGTCGCCGCGCCGGCGCTGGATGGCGGGCCCGTTCACGCCGTGCGCCTCGGCGGCCTGGCCGTGCTGGCCCATTCCTGCCCGCCCGAGCCCTACCAGGGCGGGAACGAGCGGGTGCGCCACTGGGTTGCCGCCCATCACGCCGTGGTGGCGGAGGCCTGGGCCGCCGCCGGGAGCGTGTTGCCGATGAGCTTCGATGTGATCGTCTCACCGGGAGGCGGGCACGATGCGGAGGCGAACCTCACCGGCTGGATCGCCGAGCACCGCGCGGCGCTGCACGGCCGCCTGGCGCAGCTCGCCGGCCGGGCCGAGGTGGGCGTCCAGGTGCTGCGGGAGGCCGCGGGACCGCCGCCGCCCGGGGCAGGGGCGGCGGGCGCGGCCCCGGTGCCCCGGGGCCGCGCCTTCTTCGCCCGTCAGGAACGGGACCGTCAGGCGCGCAGCGAGCGGGAGCAGCGGGCCGGGCTGGACAGCCGCCGCCACCTCGAAGCCCTCGCGGCCCTCGCCGACGAGGTGCGGGTGGGCAGGCCGCGGCCGGTGCCCGGGCAGCAGATGATACTCAACCTGTCGCTGCTGGTCGTGTCCGCCGCGGTACCCAGGGTGGGGGACTACCTGGAATCGGTGGCCGGGGAGCCGGGCACCGAGGTCCGCTTCACCGGACCGTGGCCCCCGTACAGCTTCGCTGGCAGCTTCGGTAAAATCGAACACGGAACGGGGGCAGCGGCGGCCGGGGGCGAGGGCCGCCAGCCGCCCGGTACGGGCGTGTCGCCGATCGGCAACGGGGGTGCATGATGCAGGTAGCCGGCCGTGACCAGGTAGCGGGGATGCGCTGCGCACGAGGAGCGGCGTCAGTCCCCGGCCTCGGCCTCCGGGAGCGGAGCCGGGACGGGCGGGCCAGGGAAAGCGCGAGGATCACCGCTGAGCGGGCGGCGCTTCGCGCCCGCCGGGCCCTCGTCGCGGCCCGCCGCCGCGGGGGGAGCTACCGTCATGGCTAGGGCACGGGGCCCGGCCACGCGCCGCACCGCCCCCGCCGCGGCGGCGCGCACCGCCGTGCCCTGCGCGTTCTGCCAGGGGCGGGGAACCGACCCGTTCGGCCTGCTGGCGAAGCGCTCCGCGTGCCCGGTCTGCCTGGGGAAGGGTGTGCTCGAGGCGCCCGGGGAACGGGTGCGCTGCGCATACTGCGGGGCCCGGGGCGTGCAGCCACATACCCGGCTGACCTGCAGCAGTTGCGGCGGGAAGGGCTTCCAGGCAGTGCCCGAGCCCAGGACGGTCTGCGCGCGGTGCGGCGGCCTTGGCCAGGCCCCGGCCAGCGAACTCCACCTGCCGTGCCCGGACTGTCACGGCTCCGGCTGGACGCACGCGCGCGGCGGCTGACCGGCGGTCCGGGGCGGCCTGCCCGGGTGGCGCCGGGCCCGCGCGGCGTGCTGCTGGCCCGTGGCGCACTGGCGGCCAGGGCGCGCCACGGGAGAGGATGGGCGGGACACCGGTTGGCGGGCCGCTAGCGGCGGGCGCCCGCCGGAGCAGTGCCGGGCCGCACGCGGCGGCCCCGGCAGGCCGCGCGGCACAGGACCAGGACACGGACCATGAACGCATGGTAGGCCGGCGGCCCGCGCCGGGCGCCACGGCGGAGGACGGCACGCCACGCGACCGTGCCGTGACGGCGCTGGTCCTGGCGGTCGCCGGGATCGTCTGGTTCGGCTGGGGGAATGCGGCGCCGCCAGCGGGGTGGCTGCCGGTGCTGGCCGCGGGCTCGGTCCTCAGCCTGGCCGCGGCCGCCGTGGCGGTGGTGTACCTGCGGCGGCTGCGGTCCGTGCCGTCGGCGATGCACGACGGGCGAACGCGCCGGCGCTACTTCATCACCGTCGGCATCGAAGTGGCCGCGATCGTGCTCGGCGTGGCGGTGCTCGAAGGCAGCGGCCACCCGGCCTACCTCGCCGCGTGGATCCTCCTGGTGGTGGGGGTGCATTTCGTCCCGCTGGCCAGGCTGTTCCGCATCCGCAGCCTGGCCGTCACGGGCATCGCCCTGGTCCCGGTGGCCGCCGCCGCGGCGGCCACCGGGCTGGCCACCGGCGTCCAGCCCAGCACGGTCGCAGGCGCGGGCGGCGGGCTGGTGTGCCTCGGCGGTGCGGTCGCCTGCCTGCACCGCGTGCGGGCCGCGGCGGCGGGCGGCCCGCACGGCCCGGCCCGCCGCCCGGGGCCGGCGGCGTGACGCTGGCCCGTGGCCGGCTGGCGGCCGGGGGCGCGCCACGGGAGACTATGGGCGGAGCCAGGTCCGCGGGCGCTACCGGCGCCGCCGGCGGGCCGCCAGCCAGGCCAGCAGGGCGGCAGCACCGGCACCTCCGGCCGCGGCTGCGGCGCCGCGATGCGCGCGCAGGGCTGCGGCTGCCCGGGCGGCCCGGCGCCGCGCCTGGGCCTTCAGGTCGGCCTTGGCGGCCAGCGCCTCGACGGTCTCGCCGAGGTCCTGCCGGGTGCGCTCGATCTCGGCGGCGAGCGCCTCCTGCTGCGGCGTGCGGCCGCCGGTGGAGTCCCCGGTCATCGGTGCGCACTCTCCCTGATCTGCTCCACGTCTGCCCGCACGCTGTCCGCGGCCCGGCTGGGCACGGGCGGGGTGGCCTTGCTGAGCTGGCTGCGTCCGGCCAGCGCCGCGATCCCGGCGGCGGCGAGCAGCGCCGCGCCGACGATCAGCGCCGCCAGCCACGGGCGCATCACCCCGGCCAGGGCGATGACCGCCGCCGCCACCAGGCACCCGGCCCCGTACACCGCCACGACCCCGCCCCCGCCGAGCAGCTCCGCGCCCCTGGCGGCGGTCTTGGCCTTGCCGGTCATCTCGAGCGCGGCCAGCTTCAGCTCATCCCGGACGAGCTGGGACACCTGCTCGGCCAGTTGCCTGACGAGCTGGCCGGCCGGTGCCTCCGGCCCGCCATCTGCGGGCGCCGGGGTTCCGGGAACTGTCATCGCGCACGTCCTTTCCTGCTCTCGGTCACCGGGCGCGGCCCGGCGTCATGCCTTGGCCGGCCGGGCACGTCCCGCCCGCCGGGCACGTCCCGCCCGCCGGTCATGCCGCGATCCGCTGGAGGATCGCCCGCGCCCGCGCCAGCCCGGTCCGCCGCCTGCCCAGGCCGGACCACGGATCGCCGGTGCGCCCGGCCGCCCGGACCCGCTCCGGCACCGTCCGGAGCGTGAACCAGCCCGGGTGCAGCGCCGGATCGTCCAGCTCGTCCCAGCTCAGCGGCGTGGCGACCGGGGCGCCGGGACGGGCGCGGACCGAGTAGGGCGCGACCGCGAGCTGGGCGTAGGCGTTGCGCATGAGGTCGGCGTAGATGCGCGGGCCGCGCTTGTCCTTGCGCTGCTCGGTGGTGAGGAGGTCCGGGTTCCGGGCGGCGAGCACGCCGGCGGCCTGCCGGGCGAACTCACGGACTTCGTCGAAGTCCGCCCTGGCGTTCAGCGGCACGTGCACATGCAGCCCCCGTCCGCCGGTGGTCTTCACGAAGGCCGGCAGCCCCAGCTCGCCGGTGAGCAGGTCGCGCAGCCGCAGCGCACATGTCCGCACGTCACCGAACCGGTCGGCATCCGGCGGATCCAGGTCGAAGATCAGCTGATCGGGCTCGCGGATCCGGTCGAGCCTGGAGAGGAACGCGTGCAGTTCGATGCACGCCTGGTTGGCCAGGTACACGATCGTGGCCGGCTTGTCGCAGATCACCTGCTGCAGCGAGCCGTGCTCCTTGCGCACCCGCGCCCGGGTGATCCAGTCGGGGAAGTAGGACGGCACGTTCTTCTGCACGATCGGCTCGCTGGCGATGCCGTCGGGGAACCGGGTCATCGAGACCGGCCGGTCGCGCAGCAGCGGCAGCATCAGGCCGGCCATGCCGTGGTAGTAGCCGACCAGGTCGCCCTTGGTGATCCCCTCGCCGGGGAACAGCACCTTCTGCGTGTTGGACAGCGCGACCGTAATCCGTCCCACGGTCAGCTTCCCGCCGGTCATCCTGGTCCCTCCCGCGTCACCGGGCCCGGATACTTGTCCCGGCGCGGCTGGCCGCGCCAGTCCGTTCGGTGCACGCCCACCCCGGGCCGCTACCCGCCGCGGGCGCCGGTACACGCCGCGGCCGTGCATCCGCGTGCGAGCCGCCGGACCGGCTCAGGCGACGATCGTCTCCTCGAGGCTGATGAGGTTCGGCGGCGGCTGGAGGCCGAGCTCGGCCAGGGCCGCCCGGGCCCGGCGCACGACCGTCAGCGCGGCACCGCGGCGGCCCTGCTCGAGCAGCGCGGTCGCCGCCCTCAGGTACCGGTGGTCGTCGTACGGCGCGAGGTCGATGGTCAGCTCGATGACCCGCCGGGTCTCGTCCAGGTCGCCGCGCGCGGCGGCCGCGTCGGCGCACAGGTCCAGCAACTGGAGCATGGCCCGGCGGGCGCGCTCCCGCGGCCTGCGGGCCCAGTCCTCGTACAGGTCGTCGGGCAGCACGTCGCCGCGGTACCGGGAGATGGCGGCCCGGGCCACGGCCACGGCCAGCGCCGGCTCGGCCAGGCCGAGCGCCAGCGCGCGGCGGCCGTCGGCCTCGAACAGCGCCAGGTCCACCTGCACCTCGGGCGCCAGCCGCAGTGAGTCGCCCGCCCGGACGATCACCTCGCCGGCCTCGGCCCGCTGCCGGTTGAGCACCGTGCGCAGCCGGTTCCGGCCCGCTTCCCGGCCCGCCTCCGGCCACAGCGTCTCGATGGCCACGTCCGCGGGGACCCGCCCGCCGGAGACCGCGACCAGCTTCAGCAGTTGCGTCGCCTGGCCGGGGGACAGGGGCACCGGGCGGCCGCCCCGGGTCAGGGTGAACCGCCCGAGCACGGAGATCCACACCGGCAGGGCGGCCGCCTCCAGCGCCAGCGCGGCGGGCTGGCCGGTCTCCACGGCGAGGCCGAGCAGTTCCTCGGTGATCGCGCCTTCCTTGGTGTGGGGGAGATGGGCCAGGCCCAGCCGGGCCGCCTCCTCGAACGCCCGCGCCGCCAGGGCGCCGGCGTTGGCGTCGCCGCGCCGGAACGCGGCGCAGGCCCGCAGCAGCGTGATGCGCCAGTACTCCCGGGGCGCGACCTGGTGGCCGGGCGCGGCCAGCAGCTTCTCCTCCGCCAGCAGCGGATCGCCGTGCCGGGCCAGCAGCGCGGCCTCAGCCATGGCGATCACCGGCTCGGCGTCCTGGGGGTCGGCCTGGGCCCGGCGGAGGTAGTCCAGCGCGAGCACGGTGTGCCCGGCCCGGTCGAGGCACTCGGCCGCCTCGGCCAGGAACTCGGCGCCGGCCCTGGTCCACCAGATCCCCTTGTGCACCTCGGCGAGGCGGACCTGTTCCAGCGTCTCGTCCGGGTCCCTGCGCTGCGACGCCGAGAGAGCCAGCAGCCAGTGGCTGTAGCCGCGGAGGATGTCGGCGTGGCTGAGGTCGGCGGCCACCCGCAGGACCTCCCGGACGTCCGCCTCGCACTGGTCGTGCCGGCCCAGCTCGATGGACACCTCGGCGTGGAATATCAGCAGGTAGGCCCACTTGCGGGGCCGGTCGACCACCAGGCTGAGCCCGGCCTCGAGGTGCCGCAGCGCCGCGCCCGCCTCGCCCCGGGCGAAGTCGATCCACATCGCCTGGTAGGGCACCAGGCCGGCCCGGGCGGTCCGCATGCCCAGCTGGTCGTACAGCCGTGCCGCCCGGTCGAAGTACTTCTCCGCCTCCGCCAGCGCGGCCAGGTCCCGGCGGCCGTCGGCGTCCAGCTTCCAGCAGTTGGACCGGCCCAGCGCCGACAGCGCCCGCGCCCGGGTGAGCCACTCGTCGGCCTGGCATGCGCCGAGCACCCGGCGGGCCATATCCTCGGCCCGCTCGTACTGGGTGTCCCTGGCCAGGTCGCTGGCGCGCTCGGCGGCGATCGCGCGGATCAGCCGGTGATCGCCGGTTTCCCACGCGATCGCGGTGATCCGCTCCAGCGCTTCGGTCCGCGGGTCGATCATCGCGGCCGTCTCGCAGCTCATCGCGAAGTACAGCAGCAGCTTCGGGTGCGCCATGATCGCCTCGGCCGGCAGCCGTTCGACCACGGCCTGGAACTCGCGGACGTCCAGGGCCTCGATCGCCGCGGGCGACCCGCCGGACAGCAGGCCGGCCGCCGAGACCGGGTCGCCGAAGGCCAGCAGCAGCTGCAGGGCCGCGCCCAGGTTCCCGCGCCGCGCGTACTCGCTGGCAGCCCGGCGCAGCGCCGCCGGGTCCGGCGCGCCGAGCGTGGCCAGGTAGTCGCGGACCGGCCCGGGCAGGTCCCACCAGCCGCCCTGCCCGGGGGTGAACGGGATCCCGGCGGCGAGCGTGCGGGCGAAGTACCCCTCGATCCCCGTGGTCACGTTGACCGTCTGCGCGTCGAGCAGCGGCAGCCTGCCGACCTGGGCGAGGAGGCGGCGCTCGGCCGGCGGCAGTGTTTCGAGCGCCTCGTGCAGGATCGCCCCGACCGCGCTCGACGGCTTGCCCGGGTCACTGGCCGCGGCCAGTGCGCTGACGTCCTCGCCGGTGCGCCGCGCCCGGGCCGCGGCCAGCGTGGTCGCGGCGGTCCAGCCGCCGGTGGCCCGCTCCAGCCGGGCCACCTCGGCCGGCCCGATGTCCAGCCCGAACCCGGCGCGGCACAGCTGCAGCATCTCGTCCCGGCGCAGGGCCAGGTCGGCGGCGGTGAGCTGAACGCAGTCCGCGCGGCGCAGCCGCGCGGTCCCGGCCGGCAGGCGCCGCGCCAGCACCACGAGATGCTGGTCCGGCCGCAGTTGCTCGGCCACGCGGTTGATCAGCAGCCCGGTCTCGCGCCCGGCGTGGTGCGCGTCGTCCACGATGACCGTGCACCGCTCGCCGGCCAGCGCGGCGAGCAGGGCATCGACCGCGCCCGTGGCGTCCTCGCCGGCGTCGGCCATGGTGGCGGCGGCCTCGGAGAAGCCCGCCTGCGCCGCGGCCGCGCGCAGCCGGGCGGCGAAAAGCTGGGCCGGCGTGCCCCCCTCGTGCAGCACCACCTCGACCGACACCGACCGCCAGGTGTCGGCCAGCTCCGCGCCGAGCACGGTCTTGCCGTACCCCGCCGCCGCCTCCACCACCACGACGCCGGCCTGCATGCACTGTGAGGTCAGCCGCGGGCGCCGGATGTGGTGTCTGGGCAGACGGCCCAACTGCAATGCCCCCTCGGCCACGCTGCGCCGGGTTGCGCCCGGCGGCCTGCATTCCGGAAATGTGGAAGAGCGGTATTCGCAGAAACTACCCGGCGTGTGACGTTCATGTGACGCCCTATACGCAAAGTTGCCGGGTGAGCCGCCCCTGACTGGCTGGAGGGGAAGGCAGGAGCGGCAGCAAGGGCCACCTCAATATCACCCGGGGGGAAGACGGGGTGACCACTGCTGGCACCGTCTCCTGCGGTAATAGCAGGGCCTGACAGGCGGGCGGCCCAACGGCGCGCCGACGGTCACCCCGGGT
>Ga0335078_10001561_pt1 | contig 34529 bp, 31 predicted proteins | sample Lox_Sample_32_FD_206711 | JGI IMG/M metagenome (GOLD analysis project Ga0335078, IMG submission 206711) | Soil microbial communities from Loxahatchee National Wildlife Refuge, Florida, United States - Lox_Sample_3.2 | ecosystem: Environmental > Terrestrial > Soil > Wetlands | place: USA...
ACGGTTGCCCCGATCCCGACAACGACAAAGACGGAATCCCCGACAAGCAGGACGCTTGCCCGAACGATCCGGAAGACAAAGACGGCTTCCAAGACGAAGACGGCTGCCCCGACCCCGACAACGACAACGACGGCATCCCGGACAAACAAGACAAGTGCCCGGGAACCGACGCCGACGTGAAGGCCGGCAAAGACACGAAAGAGACGTGGAACGGCTTCGAGGACGACGACGGCTGCCCGGACAAAGGCAACGTCCTCATCCAAGGCAACGACATTTTGATTTTGCAGAAGATCAAATTCCGCACGAACAGCGCGGAGATTTTGCCGGAGTCGAACACGATCCTCGACGCGGTCGCGACGACGCTCACGCACCACCCCGAGTTCACGCTGCTCGAGATTCAAGGACACGCCGACGAACGCGCGTCGGACGAGTACAACTTGAAGCTCACGCAAGATCGCGTCGACTCCGTCATGGCGGCGCTCGTCTCGCGCGGAATCGATCGCACGCGACTTCGAAGCAAAGGCTTCGGCGAGTATTGCCCGGCGAACCCCGCGCACAACGAGAAGGCGTGGGAAGAAAACCGCCGCGTCGAGTTCAAAGTCGTGAAGACGAAGGACGGTCCGACGGGCGCCGAGCTCGGTTGCGCGAACGCGACCGCCCACGGCGTGCGATCGCTGCCGGTTCCGCCCTGACGGTGAGCGCCGCCGCGTTCAACGGACGATAGCGAGCAAGAAACCGTCCCACCCCTTGTCGCCGACGGTTTGAATCGCGGTCGCGTCGACGCGCGGCTCGTTCGAGATTCGATCGAAGAGCGCGCGCGTGCCGCGGATGTTCGCGTCGGTGGTTTTCCCGTCGAGCACCCGGCCGTCGCGCACCACGTTGTCCACGACGATCACGCTCCCCGAACGTGACAGCGCGAGCGCGCTCTCGAAGTAGCGCGCCTTGTTCGCTTTGTCGGCGTCGATGAAGAAGAAATCGAAGCTCGTTTTTCGCGGGGCCTCCAGCGCGGCGAGCGTCTCGAGCGCGGGGCCCACGCGGATCGACACGCGCGACGCGAGGCCGGCGCGCTCGACGTTCTTCTTCGCTACCGCCGCGTGCTTCGGATCGATCTCGAGCGTCACGAGCTCGCCGTCTTCGGGGAGCGCGCGCGCGAGCCAAATCGTGCTGTACCCGCCGAGCGTTCCGATCTCGAGCACGCGGCGCGCACCGATCATGCGCGCGAGCATCATGAGCATCTTGCCTTGCGGCGCGGAGACTTGGATCGGAGGGAGCCCGGCGCGCTCGCTCTCGGCGACTGCCGCGTCGAGCGCGTCGTCGTGCGCGACGAGCTTCTCGGCGATGAACGCGTCGACCTCGCGAAACGCGTCGCCCATCAGTGCGGGATCGACGACAAGCACACCTTGTCGTGCTGCGCCTTGCAAATGCCCTTCAAGAGCTCGATCTCGTCGGACGTCCCGCGTCCACCGAACACGCGAGGCTCGAGCAGCGCGCGCGCGCCTTGTTGATCGCCAGCGAGCGACAGCGTGCGCGCTTTGTCGAACACGCTCCCGCCGCCCGACGGGTGCGCGGTGTGCGTCGCGATCGGCGCGGTGTTCGACGGGTTCGACGTGACGGTGGTGGTCGGGTTCGTCGCCGTGTTTTGCGGCGCGGTCGGGTGCGGCGGCGCGGAGATCGTCGGCGCGACGTTGGTCGCAGCGTCGAGCTCGGCGAGCTTCGCGGTCGCGATGTTGCGCCGCGTGAGCGGAACGCCTTCGTCCGCTTGCACGTTGCGGAGCAGCGATCGCTTCTTCGAGGGATCGGTCTCCTTGTCTGCCTGCGCGAGCATCTGATCGGCCCAGCGCGTCTCGATGTTCTGATAATCGGGCGACTGCTTCAGCGGAGAGTTCTTCGCGAGCTTCGCGATGAGACGATCGTGGGCGAGATCGCAGTTGCCCTCGTCGCATTCTTTCTTCGCGGCCTGCAGCGCGATTTGTTCGGGATCGTCGGTCGCGGTCGCGTGCGTGTCCGCGACGGGCGTCTGCACTTGCTGCTGCTGGCGTTGCATCACCGCGAACACGACGACCACGGCGACGGCGACGAGCGCGCCGACGATGACGAACGGGAGCAAGCTGCGCGAGCCGCCCTGCGCCGGACGCAACGACGCCGGCGGTCGATCCGGAATCGCTTCGAGCTGCTGACTGTCGCCGACGCCCGGCAAGAAAATCTGCCCCGCGCCGACGAACCGGAAGCGCACGTCGCCGAGCTCGATGACGTCGCCTGGCTCGACGATGCTGCGCCGCAAATCCGATCCGTTCACGCGCACGCCGTTCGACGAGCCTTTGTCGACGACCTCGTAGCGACCCTCGCCGAGCGAGTGAATCTCGCAGTGAATGCGCGAGACCGAGTTGTGGTTGACGGAGACGGTGCAGTCTTCGGCGCGACCGATCGTCGTGCGCTCGGCGTCGAGCGGGAACTCGGCGCCCGGCGTGGGACCCACGAGCATGACGAGTCGATTCGGTCGCTCCATCAAGAGCGACGCGCGGTTGACGACGCCCGTCGGCACCGTCGACTTCATGTCCTGCGTCGTCGCGCCCGACGCGACCTCGGCTTCGGTCAGCGCTTCGTCTTGAAGGACGATGCGGTAGTCGCCGATTTGAATCAGGTCGCCGTGCTGGAGCTTCTGCGGCTGCGCGACGCGAAGACCGTTCACGTAGACGCCGTTGTACGAGTTCATGTCCTCGAGCACGAACGGCGAATCCGGCGACGCGTGCGCGACGCCGTTCGTCTTTTTGATCTTCGCGTGCTCGCGCGAAACGTTCCGCTCCGTGAGGCGGATGGTGTTCCCCTCTTTGCGACCTATCGTGTAGTCGTCGCGCGTCAGCGGTACCGAAGTCCGCTTCGCTTCATCGTCCTCGATGACGAGCTTCCACATGGGCTTTGGCGCTAAGCGCCGATCGCCCGAAGTTTACAGACCAACGAGCCAAAAACACAACGGCGCGCTTGACGTATCACGGTGTGAGACGTACGTATCACGGCGTGACACAAAAGGGGAAGCGACACGTGGAAACCGAAGAGACGGTCGAAACCGAAGAAGACAGCGCACGCGACGACAAAAAAGAACGCGTGCTTCACACGCGCGTTCCCGCCGTGCTCGAAGCCGAGCTCAAGCGGTTCGCCCAAAATCTCCGTGTTCCGGTCTCGAATTTGGTCCGGACGATTTTGGAGGACGCGCTCGAAGTCGCCGATGCCGCGGGCAACAACGTCGAAGAGCGATTGCGGCGCGCGGCGACGCAGCTCCAAAGCGAACGCGAGAAGCTGCGGAAGAAAATCCGCCAGGACCCCCTCGCGGACGTCTACGCGTTTCAAGACGTGCGCGTCGCGCAAGAGACGCATTGCGCCAAGTGCGACGTCACGCTGTCGCGCGGCGATCACGCGCACCTCGGTTTGATTGATCCCAACGTGAGCGGCGGCGTCGCGCGCATTTTCGTGTGCGACGACTGCTTGCGTCATCACACGACAGAGCACGACGAAAAAAAAGAGAAGGAGAAGACATCATGAGCGAGACGAAGAACGAGTCGATCGTGGACACCTTGTTCGACGTGGGCGAGGCGTGGGCTTCGTACGGTTTGAAGGTCGCGGAGTCGGCGCTTCAAGCGAGCGCGACGACGCTGACGAACGTGTCGAAGCTCCTCGGCACCCTCTCCGATCAACTGAAGCGCGACGAGAAGCGCGAGGTCATCGACACGCACGGCGACGTCGCGTCTCACGGCTGATCGATCTCGGGCTCTTGCGGCTCGCCTTCGGGCAGCGTCGCGACGAACGCGTCGCGCGCCGCCCGAACGCGCGCGCCGTCGCGCCCGTCGAACGTGATCTTCGTTTTGTAACGCGCGTCGCGCCATTTCGGATACGAGCCGACTTCCACGTCGGCGAACGCACCGACGACGCGATCGAGCAGCGGCTTCAAATCGCCTTCGTCCATTTTCGTGTACACGGCGAGCGACACGAAGCGGGGGGCGCGCGCGCGTGACAACTGCGCGCGCACGACCGCGAGCTTCATGCGGAACACCTCGGGCACGCCGGGCAAGCACCACACGTTGTTCATCCGCACGGTGTGCCAGCGCACTTCGTCCGTGACCTCGAGCGCGGCGCCGATCGGGACGAGCGCCATGCGCAAGTGGTTGTCGGTCGTGCGCTCACCGTAGTGCGCGCGGATCATCGCGACCATCTCCGGCGCGAGCGTCGTGCCGACGCCGAACGCTTTCGCGACGCCTTCGATGGTGACGTCGTCGTGCGTCGGTCCCACGCCTCCCGACGTGAAGACCCAATCGTGCGCGCGCGCGAGCTCCGCGACGTCTCGCGCGATCACGTCGACCTCGTCCGGAACCACGATGACGCGCGTGAGGCGAACGCCGAGCTCGCGGAGGAGCTGCGCGAGCGGCGCGAGGTTCTTCTCCTCGATTTTGCCGGAGAGGATCTCGTTGCCCACGACGAGCACAGCGGCTGTTTTCGCGGGATCCACGAGCTCGAACGTAGCACTCCGTTTCGCCCTCCGCGCGAAACGCGTTACGCTCGTCTCATGTCGCGACGTGTTCTCGTCGTCGAGGATTCGGCTTCCACGCGCGCGTTCGTCCGCGCCGTGCTGGAGGGCGAGTCGTTCGCGCAGCGGCTCGGCGCGGCCGAGGTCACCGAGGCGAAGTCGGGGTTCGAGGCGATGCGCATGCTGCCGCGGGGGCCGTACGATCTCATCATCACCGACATCAACATGGGTGACATCAACGGGCTCGAGCTCATCGCGTTCGTGCGCAAGAGCGAGCACCACAAGAACACGCCGCTGCTCATCATCTCGACGCAGTCGACCGAGCGCGACGTCGAACGGGGCTTGGCGCTCGGCGCGAACAAGTTCGTCGCGAAGCCGTTCGCCGCGAACGTGCTCGTCGACGCGTGCGCCGAGGTCCTCGCGTCAGGAGCGAGCGCCTGATGGCGGAGCAAGGCGGCGGCAAGGGCGAAGGCGATCGCGCGCGAGAGGAGTTTTTGTCGGAGGCGCAGGAGCTCGTCGACGGGCTCGGGCGCGACGTGCTCGCGCTCGACGAGCTCTCGAAGGCCGGACGATCGGATCCCGAATTGATCAACGACGTCTTCCGCGCCGTGCACACGTTGAAAGGTCTGAGCGGGCTCTTCGGCGCGTCGATGATGTCGGGTCTCTCGCACGAGCTCGAAGAGGTCCTCGACGATCTGCGCCTCGGGCGCATCGAGCTCTCGCAGCGCGTGCTCGACGTCGTGTTTCGCGCCGTCGAGCTCTACGGCCTTCTCCTCACGGTGGAGCGCGGGAGCGGCACGGATCCGTCCGTGGACGTCGAAGCGCTGCTCGTCGCGCTCGGCGACGTTTCGCACCGCGGACGCACGGGCGGCGCGAGCCCCGTCGCGCAATACGAGCTCGATCCCGGGTTGCTCGGCGTGCTCACCGAATACGAAGAGCACCGCCTTCGCACGAACATCCAGAACGGGATGTCCCTCTACAAACTGCGCGTGCAGTTCCCGCTCGCGACGATCGACTCCGCGCTCGACGAGCTCAAGGCGAAGGCGCGTCCGTTCGGCGAGATCATCACGTATTTGCCGACGGGCGGCGGGTCCGACGCGGACGCGATCGAGCTCGAGATTTTGATCGCGAGCAAAGAAGACGTCGAGCGCCTTCGCCAAGGGCTCGGACACGCGCAGCTCACGATCGACGAAGTTCCTCGGCGACCGATGCAAGCGCGCACGTCGATCCCCGCGCTCGCGCCGTCGCAGCGGCCCAGCGTGCCCGCGTTTTCGCCCGAGCCGCGCACGCAAGCGCTCGGCGAGCTCCCACGGCTCGCTCAATCGATCGCTCCGCCCGCCGATCGCGAGCTCTCGCTGCGATCGGTTTCGCAGACGGTGCGCGTCGACATCCGCAAGCTCGATCACTTGATGAACGTCGTCGGCGAGCTCGCGATCGTGCGCACCGAGCTCATGGCGGTCGCAGATCGTTTGCGCGGGCGCGCGGAGATGCGACCGCTGATGCAGGAGCTCTTGCGGCTTCATCGCTCGTTCGAGCGCCACTTGAGCCAGATGCAAGGCGGCATCCTCGAGGTGCGCATGGTGCCGCTCGGGCAGGCGTTCGAGAAGCTCGCGCGCGTCGTGCGCCAGCTCTCGCGCGAGCACGACAAACAAGTGAACCTCGTCATCACGGGCGCGGAGACCGAGCTCGACAAGCTCATCGTCGAGGAGCTCAGCGATCCGCTCATGCACATGATTCGCAACGCGCTCGATCACGGCATCGAGTCGCAGCCGGATCGCATTCGCGCGGGAAAACCGCCGATCGGAACGATCGCGCTCAACGCGTTCCAAAAGGGCAACCAAGTCTTGCTCGAAGTCGAAGACGACGGGCGCGGCATGGATCCGAAGGAGCTCGCGCAAGTCGCGCTTCGGAGCGGCGTGCTGACGGCGGACGAAGCGCGCGACATCTCTCCGCGCGATGCGCTCATGTTGATCTTTCGTCCGGGTTTCACGACACGCACCGAAGCGACGGATCTCTCCGGGCGCGGCGTCGGGATGGATGTCGTGAAGACGAACATCGGCAAGCTCGGCGGCGTCGTCGAAGTGTCGAGCGAGATCGGGATCGGAACGAAGGTGACGATCACGCTCCCGATCACGCTCGCGATCATCAGCGTGCTCTTCGTCGAGGTCGCGGGGCGCACGTACGCGGTGCCGCTCTCGAGCGTCGAAGAAGCGATCGTCTACGACGCGCGACTGACGCGCGCGTTCGAAGGACGCGAGGTGATGACGGTTCGCGGCGTGACGCTCCCGCTCTGCAACCTCGCGCGTCTCTTCGGTCACACGACGTCGTCTCCGCCGCCGCACCGGTTCGTCGTCGTCACGTCGGTCGGAAATCGCCGCGTGGGATTCGTCGTCGACGGGCTCATCGGCCAGCAAGACATCGTCATCAAGGCGCTCGGCAAGACGCTGCGCACGACGAAAGGATTCGCGGGCGCGACGGAGCTCGGCGATCAGCGCGTCGCGCTCGTGCTCGACGTCGGCGCGCTCGTCGACGAAGCGTTCGCGGCGCACGACAAAGCGGCCGAGCTCGGGAGGCTGCCCGCGTGAACGCGCTCGTGAAGAAGAAGTCGACCGCGCTCGCGAAGCGCACGACGAACGACGAGAAGCGCACCGAGTATCTCGCGTTCGTGCTCGCGGGCGACACGTACGCGGTGCGCATCGCGGTCGTCGGCGAGATCCTGCGGCCGCCGCCGATCACGGAGGTGCCGCGCGCGCCGTCGCCGATCATCGGCGTCGTCAGCGTGCGCGGGCGGCTCGTCACCGTGATGGATTTGCGGCGCAGGTTCTCGCTCGTCGAATCTCCGCTCGACTCGAAGAGCCGCATCTTGCTCGTCGAGCTCGCGCCCGACGAGCACGTCGGCCTCATCGTCGACGAAGTGCTGTCGGTGTACCGACTCGCCGAATCGGAGATCGAAGCGGCGAGCGTGCTCGGCGGAGAGCAACCGCCGTACCTCGTCGGCGTCGGACGCCCGCGCGAGCGCAAGGAGCTCGTGCTCGTGCTGCTCGATCTTCGCGCGGCGATCGCGAGCTCGTGACCATGGACAGACTCAGGCGAAAAGATCCTTCGAAGAACCTCGTCGAGTGCATCGTCGGCGGCGTGCGGTACGGCGTGCTCATCGCGCACGTGCGCGAGATCGTGAACCCGCTCGAGATCGTCGCGCTGCCGAGCGCGCCCGATTGGATTCCCGGCGTCGCCGATTATCGCGACGAAGTGGTGCCCGTCGTCGATCTGCGCATTCGCTTCGGCGTGAAGATCGACAACACGCCGCGCACGAAGTGGATCGTCGTGCACGAGCGCGAGGCGTCTTTTGCGCTCGTCGTCGACGCGGTCACGGAGGTGTTTCGCAGCGGCGAAATGCGTCCCGCGCCGTCCGTCGCGCAAGGCGCCGACGTGCGAAGCCTCGACGGCGTGACGACGCACGGCCACGAGATGGTCTTCGTGATCTCGATCGCGAAGCTCGCGCAGCTCGTCGATCCCGCCGCGCTGCAGGTCCCGTTGATTTCGGATCAAGAGGAGCGGCGCACGGTGCCGCCGCGGAGGTTCGAGTGACGCACGATCTGTCGTCGAGCGATCCGGAGACGCGAAGGCTCGCGGCGCAAGCGCTCGCGACGGACGAACGCGACGACGCGCCGAAGCTCATCGTGCGCGCGCTCTCCGACGAGAACTGGCGCGTGCGAAAGGAAGCCGCGCAGTCGGCGGCGGCTTCGCCCCAACGGCACGACGTGCTCCGCGAGCTCTCCGCGGCGCTCGCGAATCGCGACGACGTCGGGTTGCGAAACTCGGCGGTCGAAGCGCTGATCGCGATCGGACCGGACGCCGTGCCCGCGGCGGTCGAAGCGCTCCGCACGCTCGACGCGGACGGAAAGAAGCTCGCGATCGAAGTGCTCGGCGGCGTGCCCGACGCGCGCGGCGCGGAGGCGCTCGCGAGCGCGCTCAAAGACGACGACGCGAACGTGCGTCAGTCCGCGGCGGAAGCGCTCGGCGCGAGCGCGCTCGCGGGCGACGACGCGCGCAAGACCGCGGTGCGCGCGCTGCGCAGCGTGCTGCCGAAGGCGGAGCCGATGATGAAGCTCGCGTCGCTCGGTGCGCTCGCGCGGCTCGAGGTCGCGCTCGAATGGAGCTTGCTCGAGCCGCTGCTCGGCGATCCGGTGCTGCGCGGTGCGGTGCTGTCCGCGTGCGCGCGCTGCAGCGACGAAGCGTGCGGGCTCGCGCTCGCCGACGCGCTCTTCGATCCGAACGTCGCGTTCGCGCGCGCCGCGCTCGTCGCGCTCGCAGAGTGGCTCCTCGCGTCGATTCAGCGGGGCCTCCCGATCGACGCGTTCGCCGCGCGACTCCAAGCGCGCGATGCCGCGCCGCGCGTCCACGCGCTCGACGAAGACGACGCGCAAGTCCGCGGCGCTGCGCTCACGGTGCTCGCGGTGCTCGGCGACGCGGAGGCCGCGCCGGCCATCGCGCGCGCGCTGCTCGATCCGCTCCTCGCGCGCGCCGCGGAGACGGCTGTCTCGCTGCTCGGCGCCGCGGCGCTCCCCGCGCTGCTCGCGGTCGGTGAGCGCGAGGCACCGTCGCGTCACGCGGCGCTCCTCTTGGTGGTGCCGTCGCTCACGAGTCACCTCGACGATCGCGCGCTCGCGGTCGTGCGCGCGACGCTCGGTCACGAGTCGGACGACGTGTCCGCTGCGGCCGCGCAAGTGCTCGGCGCGCTCGGCGACGGCGCGGACATCGAGCGCCTCGCGATCCTCGCTGCGGGATCGCACGGACGCACACCGCAGAGCGCGGCGCTCGCGATCGAGGTGCTCGCCGAGAAACACCCCGACGACGCGCGCGCGGCGTTCGCGCACCTCGCGGGCGACGCGTCGCAGACGATCGCGGGATGCGTGCTCCTCGCCGCGCTGCGCGGCTCGCCCGCGGGATCGATCGAGTACTTGCAGCGCGCGATCGGCGCCGGTGACGCGCGCGCGCGGCGCGCAGCGATCGAAGCGTTCGCGGCGATCGGCGACCCGAGGAGCGCGGCGGAGATCCGACAAGAAGCGCGCGGCGCGGTCGCGAGCGCGCTCGCCGACGAAGAACGTGAAGTGCAGCTCGCGGCGATCCGCGCGCTCGGATCGCTCGGCCACGGCGACGCGCTCTCGAATCTCGTCGCGTCCGTCTCGGATCCGGAGATCGTCGCGGCCGCTGCGTCCGCGCTCTCGCAAGCTGACGCAGCGCGCGCGCTCGACGTGTGCAGCGCGCTCGTTTCGCGGGAGGAACCGGCGATCGCGAGCGCGGCCGTGCAGGCGCTCGGCGTCATCGGCGGCACGCGCGCGGACGAAGGCCTCGCGCGCGCGCTCGCTCACGCGAGCGACGAGGTCGTGAAGCTCGCGCTCTCCGAGCTCGGTCGATCGCCGACGCGCGCGGCTCTCGCGCGCATCGGGCGCGCGCTCGATCACGCTTCGTGGGAAGTGCGGCGGCTCGCGGCCGAAGTGCTCGGCGCGGAGGGAAGCGACGAAGCAATGGCGTTCTTGCGCGCGCGCCTCGAGCGCGAAACCGACGCGAGCGTGCGCGAGGCGATCATGCTCGCGATCGCGGGTCCGTTCGGCGGGGCGGAGATCGCGTGAGTCGATCGCGATCGCCCTCGGCGTTCGACGCCGGCGCGCTGATGAAGCCGGAGGAGTTTCGTCTCTTGCGCGATCTGCTCGCGCAGCGGACGGGCTTGAGCTTCTCTGCGGACGCGCGTCCGTCGATCGAGCGGCGATTGCGCGAGCGACTCGCCGTCGTCGGCGCGCCGACGTTCACCGATTACTACCAATACCTCCGCTTCAACCCGCGCGCCGACGCGGAGTGGGAAGAGGCGATCGATCTGCTCACGACCAACGAAACGTATTTCTTCCGCGAGGACTACCAGCTGCGATCGTTCGCGAGCGAAGTGCTCCCCATGCTCCAGAGGCAAGGCGCCCATCGCAAGCGATTGACGCTCTGGAGCGCGGGCTGTTCGACGGGCGAAGAGGCGTACACGATCGCGATGCTCGTGATGCAGTCGGGCCTCTTCAACGAGTGGGAGGTGAAGATCTTCGGCTCGGACATTTCGAAGCGCTGCATCGCGGCCGCGCGGCGCGCCGTGTACGGACCGTCGAGCTTCCGCGCGACGCCCGCCGACGCGAAGCGATCGTTCTTCGTCGAGCGACCCGACGGCTACCACGTCGCCGAGCGCGTGCGCGCGCTCTGCCACTTCGGATCGATGAACTTGCTCGACGCCGAGCGCACGCGCCTCGTCGGTCGCGTCGACGCCGTGTTCTGTCGCAACGTGCTCATCTACTTCGACGCGCATGCGCGCAAGCGGACGATCGACATGTTCCACGAGCGCCTCTACCCGGGCGGAGTCCTGCTGCTCGGACACTCCGAGTCGCTTCTGAACGTGACCACCGCGTTCGAGCTGTTACACTTGCGCGAAGATCTCGTGTATCGGAAGCCGCACGGCATGCGCGAAGGCGAGGCACCCACGTGAAGCTGCGCGTGCTCGTCGTCGACGACTCCGCCTACAATCGTCGCAACATCTCCGACATTTTCGCAGGACATCCTGACGTCGAGGTCGTCGGAAAAGCGGCGGACGGCGAAGAGGCGCTCCGGCTCGCGACGATGCTCAAGCCGGACGTCATCACGCTCGACCTCGAAATGCCGCGCATGGACGGCTTCACGTTCTTGCGCATCTTGATGTCGAAGCAGCCGACGCCGGTGATCGTCGTCTCGTCGTACGCGCAGAAGGAAAACGTCTTCAAGGCGCTCGAGCTCGGCGCGCTCGACTTCGTCACGAAGCCCGATCAGAAAATCTCGCCCGACGCGCGCGAGCTCAAGGAGCAGATCCTGGCGAAGGTGCTCGCGCTCCGCACGATCAAACCGAAGCTCATTCGTCTCCCGCCGACGCGCCGCATGCCGAGCGGAATTTTTTCCGACGGCGAAGCCCCGAGCTCCGACGGTCGCCCCACGCTGAAGTGGTCGGGCGACTACGCGCCGCGATGGGTCGTCGCGATCGCGTGTTCCACGGGAGGACCCGGCGCCCTCCTCGACATTTTCGGTCGCATCCCGAAGCCGGTCCCCGCGGCGTTCGTCGTCGCGCAGCACATGCCGGACAAATTCACGCGCACGTTCGCCGAGCGCCTCGCGAAGCGCGGGCCGATCCGCTTCTCCGAAGCGCAAGACGGCGATCGTCTGTTCGCGAAGAGCGGTCTCGTGTGTCCGGGTCGTCAGTGCATGGAAGTCGTCACGCAAGAGCTCTCGTTTTACGTGAAGCTCTGCCCGCCCGCTGCGACCGATCGCTATGTGCCGAGCGGCGATCGCTTGCTGCGCACGGCGGCCGTCGCGGGACCGCGCACGATCGGCATCGTGCTCACGGGGATGGGCGACGACGGCGTCGAAGGCGCGCGCGCGATCCGCGCGGCGGGCGGGACGGTCATCGCCGAGTCCGCCGAGACCGCGGTCGTGTACGGCATGCCCGGCGCGGTCGTGCGCGCGGGTCTCGCGTCGAAGGAGATGACGCTGACGCAGATCGCCGAGTTCATCGCGACGCTCGCGTGATACCGTTCGCGCGATGACGACGAAGAGAGTGGACGAGCTGCTCGCGCTCGGCGACGCGATTGTTCGCCGCGCGCGCGACGGCGGCGCGACGGTTGCGGAATGCATCCTTCGAAGCGGCGCGGAGCTCTCGGCGAAGGTGCGGCTCGGCGAGCCCGAGCTCGTCGAGGAAGCGGGGCACCACGCGGCCGGGCTTCGCGTGATGAAGGGCAAGCGCGTCGCGTCGACGTCGACGAGCGATCTGTCCGAAGAAGGCATCGCGCGTTTCGTGAGCGACGCGCTCGAGCTCGCGGATCTCTCGCAAGAGGATCCGTTCGCGGGACCTGCCGATTCAAAGCTCCTGTGCGATCCGACGAAGCTCGCCGATCTCGAGCTCTACGATCCGAAGGGCGGGTCGGTTCAAGCCGCCGAGGCGATCGCGATCGCGAAGCGCGGCGAAGACGCGGCGCGCGCGTTCGACAAACGCATTTCGAACAGCGAAGGCGCGACGTTCGGACGCACGCAAGGCGGCGCGGCGATCGTCTTGTCGAGCGGGTTTCGCGCGGCCTACGAAGGATCGTACTCGTCGCTCAGCGTCGTTCCGATCGCGGAGGACGACGGCGGCAAGAAGCGACGCGGTTACCATTGGACGGCGAAGCGCTTCTTCGAAGAGCTCGATCGCGCGGAAGACGTCGGACGCGAAGCCGCGCGGCGCACGCTACGCAAGCTCGGCGCGCGCACCGTCGCGACCACCGAAGCGCCCGTCGTGTTCGATCCGGACGCGGCGCGATCGATCCTCGGTCTTCTCGCGAGCTGCACGCTCGGGAGCTCCATCTGGCGCAAGTCGAGCTACCTCGTCGATCGCGAGGGCACGCGCGTCGCAAGCGATCTCGTCACCGTCGTCGACGATCCGCTCATCAAGCGCGCGCCGGGATCGCGTCCGTACGACGGCGAGGGTCTCGCGTCGCGTCGCAACGTCGTCGTCGAAAAGGGAATCCTTCGGATGTTTCTCTGCGACTCGTACTCCGCGCGCAAGCTCGGGCGCGAGAGCACGGCGAGCGCGTCGCGCGGCGGCGGCGCGGGCGTCGGCGCGAGCACGACGAACTTCGTGCTCGAGCCCGGCGCGGACTCGAACCAGTCGATCGTCAAAGGCACCAAGCGCGGACTCTACGTCACCGAGATGATGGGCTTCGGCTTCAACGCGACGACCGGAGATTTTTCGCGGGGAGCTGCCGGTTTCTGGATCGAAAACGGCGAGCTCGCATTTCCGGTCAGCGAGGTCACCATTTCGCTCAACGTCGACGATCTGTGGAAGACGATCGACGCGATCGGAGACGATTTGGATTTGCGCACCGCGACCGCCGCGCCGACGTTCCGCGTCGCGAAGATGACGATCGCGGGCGGCCAAGCTTCGGAATGAGCCCCGACGAAATCAAAGCGCTGAGAAAAGACCTTTCGTGCACGGCGAAGGAGCTCGCCGCGGCGCTCGATCTCGAGCAAGCGACCGTGCTCGCGTGGGAGCGCGGCGAGCTCTTTCCGACGAAGCAGTTCGTCGACGCGATGAGCGCGCTTCGCGAGAAGGGTCCGTCGGCGATTCCACGCAAGGCGAAAGGCGCCGCGCCGCCGCCGATGAAGGTGCTCGCCGATCCCGCGACGTGGGAGCTCGTTCGAAAAATCGTGGCGCACAAGAAGCTGCGCGACGAGGTCACGAAGCTCGCGGAGAAATACGACGACCCGTCCGACGAGTGACGCTCAGTCGGTCTCTTCTTCGTCTTCGTCTTCGTCGTCGTCGTCCTCGTCGTCGTCGTCCCACTCGTCGTCGTCGTCCTCGTCGTCCCACTCTTCGTCGTCTTCTTCTTCGGACTCCGACGCCTCGGGTTTCTTTTCCGCCTCCGCCTCGTGCGACGCGGGGGCCTCCTCTTCCGTCGTCGGTGCGTGCGACGAGTGCACGTTGCCGATGCTCTCCATCGTCGGACGATCGCCCGCGTCCGGCGCGGCACCGCCGAGCTGCGTCTCCATCGTGTCGCCGAGCTCGCGCTCGACGACGCGTTTGCTCTCTTCGTTGAGCTCGGTGAACTCGCGCAGCGTCGGCAGGTCCTTCAGCGACTTGAGACCGAAGAGCTCCAAAAATCCGCCGGAGGTCCCGTACAAAATCGGCCGACCCGCTTCTTCCTTCTTGCCCATGATGCGCACGAGATCGCGTTCGAGCAGCGTGCGGAGCACGGGACCGCAATCGACGCCGCGCACGTCGTCGATCTCGGGGCGCGTGACGGGCTGACGGTACGCGACGATCGCGAGCGTCTCGAGCTGCGCGCGCGTGAGCTTCACCGGTTTTTGCCCGACGAGATCGCGCACGAAGGGCGCGAACGCGACGTTCGTGCGGAACGCATACCCGCCCGCGATCTCTTCGAGCTGAATGCCGCGACCCACGTAGTCGCTCTTGAGCTCCTCGAGCACTTCTTTGATTTGGCGCGTCGGCGCTTCGGCGAGCTTCGCGATCTCGTTCGCCTTGATCGGTTGATCCGCCGCGAACACGAGCGCTTCGACGAGGCCGCGCAAATGCTTCTGCGAAGTCGCCGCGCCTTCCGGATCGGTTGCGGGCTCGACGACGCCGCTCGGCTCCGTCGACGGATCGACGCTCGGCTCTTGATGATCCTGGGCGAGATCGTCGCGCATCGGAAGCTCGGGGCTCGAGCCGGTGAGATCGACGGTCGTTTCGACGTCCGTCACTTGAGCGTTCTTCTTCTTAGCCATGTTCGATCAGGTCTTGGTCCGCTACTTGGCTCGTGTCCGCGCCTTCGCTGAGCTCGACGTGAAGCGGGCCGAGCGCGTCGACTTGATAGAGCCGCATCATGCGCAAGCGCGTCATCTCGAGCAGCGCGAGGAACGTCACGACCATGTCGAATCGCGACGCGTCTTCACCGAAGAGCTCCTCGAACGACGCGCGCCGACGCGCTTGCAAGAAATCGAAGACCTCGTGGATGCGATCGGTGATGCTGATGCGATCGGGCACGACGTCGTGCGCGAGCTTCACTTTGTTTCGCGCGAGCACGCGCTGGAACGCCTCGACGAGCGAAAAGAGCGGCACCTCCGCGAGCGGCGCGAGCCCCTCCGCCTTCGCCTCGTCGAGCACGACGCCCCGCCCGAACACGTCGCGCCCCGCGATCCCGCGCGACGCGAGCGTCTCGCCGGCCAATTTGTATTTTTGATATTCGAGCAATCGCTTGATCAACGCCTCGCGCGGATCCATCTCCTCGACGAGCGCGTCGTCTTCTTGTCCCGGTGGCGGCGCGGGCAAGAGCATCTTCGATTTGATGTGCGCGAGCGTCGCGGCCATCAGCAAATACTCGCTCGCGAGATCCAAGTTCATCAGTTGCATCACCGCGAGGTACTCGAGGTACTTCTCGGTGACGAAGCTGATCGGGATGTCGAGGATGTCGAGCTCGTGCTTCTGACAGAGGTGCAGGAGAAGATCGAGCGGGCCTTCGAACGCGGGCAACGAGACGTGGTAAGCGCCTTCGCCGCGATCGCTGATCGGGGCTGACTCGGCGTCTTTGTCGTCGTCGCTCATCGTGGAAATCCGGCATCGCGATTACCATCACGGACACGGCGGTACCAGATCGATCGCGAAGAATTCTTTCACGATCGCGTCCCATGCGCGCCGATTCTCGGGCGGTCCGCACTTGAACGGTTTTCCGTTGGGAGCCTGTGGAAAAGGTTCGTGTCGCGCGATCGCGCGGTGCTCTTTGTACCAACGCAGCGCGAGCTCGGCGGCGTACTCGCGCACCGGCAGGCCGTTGTTCGGCTCGAACGCGTAGAACGTCCCGCCGCGCACCATCGTGTCGTTCGGAGCGTACGGCGCGAGACACGCGACGTTCATCGCGCCGCACTTCTTGACGATCGCGTCGTAGTCGCGACCGAGCGCGCGCACGGACCAATCCCCGTGCGCGGCGTCGTTCATGTGGAAGATCTCGTGGAAGAGCGTCTCGCGAACCCCTTGGTCCGTCGTGAGCAGCGAGCCCTTCACGTTGTAAGCGAGCGAAAAAGAGATCGCGTCGTTCGCGCTCTGCGGCATCGGCACGGGACCGATCGCGTACGCGGACGGCGTCGTGCGTTGCGTCTCGTGGGCGCGAGGTCCGCTCCACGATTTGAAAAAACGAAACGAGAGATCGCGCCATCGGTATTGCGTCGCGGGCGCGACGCGTCTGAAGAACGCGTCGAAGTCGCGCACGGCAGCGAGCACGCGTTCGAGCTGCGCGCGATCGTCGCCCGTGGGGAGCGCCGGCGTGATGTGCAGGTCCCCGCGAAACCCGCCGTCCATGGTCGATTCGCGATCGGTGCCCGCGACGTCGCCCGTCTCGTCGAAGAGCGCGAGCGCGAGCGCGCGCGCTTTTTCGTCGGACGAGTACGCGCGCTCGACGAGACAACGGAGATCGTCGTGGCACGATGCGTCTCGCGGGAGCGCGAACGCGCGCTCGGGGTGATCGACGACGGGCGCGGCGTCTTGTTGTTCGGCGGAGGGCGCGTCGGAAGCGGAGGGTGCGGCGGGCGCGGAGAGCGAAGCGGCGGCGGAGGCGGTCGCGGTCGTCGGCGAGCGCGAACAGCACGCGATCGCGAGCAGCGCGACGCGCTTCAAATTTTGCGGCTCCCGATCGATTTCAGCTTGTCGACGACGAGCTTCACGTCCTGCGCGCGATCGCGCGGCACGATGAGCACCGCGTCTTCCGTCTCGACGACGACGAGATCGTTCACGCCGACGAGCGCGTACGTTCGACCGCTCGCCGCGCGCTCCCACACGAGGTTGCCGCGCGCGTCGATCGCGACGCTCCCGTCGGGCAGCACGTTGTCGTTCTCGTCGCGCGCCGCGAGCTCCCACGCGCTCTGCCAGCTCCCGAGATCGCTCCAACCGAAATCGCCGGCGACCGTGACGACGCGACCGTCGCGCGCCGCGTCCTGCATCACGCCGTAGTCGATCGAAATCGATTTCATCGACGCGAACGACGCGGCGCCTTGCGGCGCGAGCTCCGCGACGTCGGGTAGATAACGCGCGAGCGCGGCTTGCATCGTGCGTGCGGCGAAGAAGAACATGCCCGCGTTCCAGAGATAGCCCCGCTCGATGAACACCTCTGCGCCCTCGCGGCTTGGCTTCTCGACGAAGCTTTTCACCTTCGTCCACGGACCCTCCGTTGCGGCGCCCGCGGGCTCGACGTAACCGAAGCCGGTGTCGGGGCGCGTCGGGCGAATGCCGAGCGTGACGAGGTGTCCGGCGCGCGCGGCGTCGATCGCGCGGCTCGCGGCGGCCAGAAACTCGGCGGGCTTCGCGATGAAGTGGTCACTCGGGAGCACCATGCAGATCGCGTCGGGATCGCGCGCGGCGATCGCGTGCGTGGCCCACGCGATCGCGGGCGCGGTGTTGCGCGGCACCGGCTCCGCGAGAAAATTTTCGGCGGGCACGTGAGGCAGCGCGGCGCGCGTCGCGTCGAGCAAGTGGGCGCCCGTCGCGACGACGACGCGCTCGGCGGGCACGACTGGCGCGACGCGCGCGACCGTGGCCGCGAGGAGCGACTCGTGGCCGACGAGCGCGAGGAGCTGCTTCGGCCGCGCGGCGCGCGACGCGGGCCAAAACCTCGTTCCGGCGCCGCCGGCGAGCACGATTGCGAAGACCGCCATCGCGCGCAGCGTATAATTTTTCCCGATCGGCGTCCGCGCGTTATCAAGGTTCGATGCGCCATTGGGTCGTGCTCGCCGCCGCCGCGCTCGTCGCGTGCGTCGAGGATCCGATCGTGCCGCTCGTGCAGCTCGAAGGCGCGTACCCGAAGCAGATCGAGCTCGGCGACAAGCTCGAGATCGAAGGCGCCGCGTTTCCGCAAGGTCGCAAGGCGCGCGTCTCGTTCGAAGGCACGATTCATCGTCCTGGCGAGCTCGCCGACTCGGAGACCGAGATCGACGCGGAGGGTGAAGTGGTCGCGCCGGATCGCATCGAGATCGCCGTGAACGAGCCGCTGCTCGCGTCGTTCTGCGGCGCGGGATCGAGCGCGGCGCACGCGACGTTCGAGGGATCGATCACCGTCGTGTTCGCCGCGCAGACCGCGGGTGCGCCGCCCGTGTCCGGCAAGTTGCAACATGCAACCATCGACGCGCTGCCCACCGCGGCGGGTGAAGCGCGTTTCGTCGCGGACGCGGAGGACGGCGAGAAGATCGCGCGCGCGGCGGGCCTGCGCGTCGAGTCGCGCGCGGCGGGCGGGCTCGTCGTGACGAGCGTCGAACCTTCGTCGCGCGCGGCGAGCGCGGGGATCGCCGCCGACGACGTCATCGCGTCGGCGAACGGCGTTCACGCGCTCGGCGTCGCGGACCTCGCGCCGCCGCCCGGCGCGCCCTCGCTCGAGCTCGTCGTGCTTCGCGGCGCCACCGAAGAGATGCACGCGATCGCGCTCGACGGCGCGCGCGGCGAGTCGCCGCGTCGCTTCGCGGTGCCCGCGGCGATCGCGCTCGTCGTCGCCGCGCTCCTCGCGTTCTTCGCTGCGCCGCCGCTGCGATGGGTCGCGTGGTTTCGACGTCGGCTCGCGCGCGCACGCGAGCGCCACGCGTCCGCTTCTCTCGCGCGCGTGGCGGGCATCGCGACGGCTGCGGCGATTCCGCTCGCGATGCCGTCCGCGGACGTTTCCGTGCTCGCGCTCGTCGCCTACTCGGCCGCGCTCGCGGTCGCGCTCCTCGCGGGGTCGGAGCACGAGCGTTCCATCGCGCGCGCGGCGACCGCTGCGTTCGCGCGCGTGGTCGCCGCGGTCGTCGCGCTCGGCGCGGCGCTCGTGGTGTCGGGATCGCTCCGCGCCGACGAGATCGTCGCCGCGCAAGGTGCAGCGCCATGGGGATTTTTCGCGCTGCGCGGTCCCGCGCATTTCGCGCTCGCGCTCGCGTTCGTCGCGTTCGGCGCGCGGCGCGACGGCGCCGACGAAAGCGCGCCGCTCCCACGCGCCGCGGAGTCCTTCGTCTCCGCGCTCCACGCCGCGCTCGCCGTGATCGTCTTCTTTGGCGGCGGGCGCGTCCCGTTCACACCGCCGCACGTTCACGGCGCGCTCGTGCTCGCGAGCGGCGCGATCTTCGTCGCGAAGGTTTCGCTCGTCGCGTTCGTCGTGTCCCGCGCGCGCGCGGCGCTCCCCGCGCGATCGTTCGGTGCGTCGCTGCGCGACTCGCTCGGCGTCGCAGCCGTGGGTGCGCTCGCCGGAGTCGGGGCGTCCGCGTGGGAGCGTCACGTCGCGGCGCGCGGCGTGCTCGCGGCGACGACGTTCGTGCTCGTCGCGATCTCGACCGTCGCGCTCGTTCAGCTCGCGTGGCCGCGCGAGCACGCGCGCGTCCGCGTCGACCCGCTCGCGTGACGCGCGCGTTTGGCCTACAAGGCATTCGATGCGCCGCCTCTTCGCCGTCGCGCGATGGCTCGTCGATCTCGCCGTCGTCGTCGCGGTGATTGCGTGCATTCTACACCAATCCCGTCGCCGCTCGATCGCGTGCGCATGGGAAGGCCGGCGCGCGTCGTGCGCGATCGAGGTCGAGAGCTCGCTCGGTCGCGTTCGATCCGACGCGATCCGAGAAATCCGTGGCGCCGCGTACCGATCGAAGAACGTCGTCGGCTTCGTGACGGACGCGGACAACAAAGGCGAAAACGCGCTCTTCGGCACGCGCGAGATCGCGTTCAACGACGAGGGCGACGCGGAGCGGTTCTACGCGTTCGCTTACGATCACGATCCGCAGCGCGTCGAGGCGCGCGAGGGCGTGGAGCGACCGCTCGTCGTGACCGCCGCGTGGCTCGGCGCGCTTCTCCTTTATGCCATCGTGTCGCGCTTCGCGTGGTCCGAGCTTGCAAGGCGAAGGCGATGACGGGCACTGTAGGCGCACGCTGATGTTCGAGGTCTTCGGTCCGTTCGCGCGGCCTTCACCGAGTTTGTTTCCGATCGCGCTCGCGCTCTGGCCGCTCGTCGGGATCGCGCTGCGACGGCGCGCGGCGATCGTCGTCGCGCTCGGCGCGCTCGCGGCGCTCGGTGCGTTCGTCGCGTCCGTCGATTGGATTCAGCACCTCGGGCTCGCGGCGCGCGTCGGGCAGCTCGATCTCGTCCTCGCGCTCGACCTCGATCCGCTCGCGGCGCTCGCGTCGTTTGCCGTGGCGTCCACGGGCGCGCTTCTCTTGTCGCGACAGAAGAACGCGCGGCGCGCGGCGCTCACGTGCGTCGCCGTGTCGGCGGCGAGCTTTTGCGCGATGGCCGACGGCATCGCGCTCTACGTGCTCGCGGCGGCGATCCTCTCGTTCGTCGCGGGCGCGATCGGACGCGTGCGTTCTGCACATTTCGTCGCCGACCGACTCGCGGACGGGGCGCTCGTCGCGGCGAGCGCGATTTGGTTTTGGACGCTCGGCGGATCGTGGATCGCGCGCGATTACGTTTCGGATCTGGAGCCGCGCGTCGTCGTCGCGTCGCGCGCACCCAACGCGCCCGCCGTGCCGGACGACGACGATGACGAGCGACCGCGCGCGCCGACGACGCGAAGAGGCGCGCGCGCGACGCTCTCGCTCGGTGGGCTTCCCAACGCGAGCGCGCTCGTCGACGGGACTTGGCTGCGTGACGCGCGCGGCGGGCACGTCGAGACCGCGCCGTTCACCGACGCGCCGATCGCGGCAGGTCCCCACACCGTTCGAGTGCACGTCGGCGCGGGCTCCGACGACTACTTCGTGCCGCGCGTCGAAGCCCCCGAAAACGAGCGCGTGCTCCTCGCCGTGCGCGGCGCGACGACGACGTTCCGCGAAGCGCAAAACGATCTCGTGGTGAGCGACGCACGCGGTGAGCCCGTCGCACGCGACGCGATCGCGCGGCGTAGGTTCTTCGGCGCGTCGGCCGCGTCGATCGTGCTCGCGCTCGTCGCGTTCGCTTTCGCCGCGCGCGCGCGCGTGTTTCCGTTCGCGTCTTCGTCGAACGAGCCCGCGAGAGCGCTCGGCGCGATCGTCGCGCTCGTCGCCCTCGCGCGCTTTCCGATCGCCGGCGTCGCGTCGCACGCGACGGAGATCGCGATCGCGCTCGCCGTCGCCGCTGCCGGAAGCGCAGCGAGCGCGCTGCGCGATCGCGACGGGAGGGCGCTCTTGGCCGCGGAGATTGCGATCGCGGGAGCCGCGATGATCGTCGCGCCCGCGTTCGGCGTGCTCCACGCGGTCGTCGCCGCGATGCTCTTCGCGCGCCGCGCGCCGGCGACGGGCGCTGCGCACGCCGCGCTCTTGCCCACGCGCGTCGCGTTGATCGCTGCGTCCCCCGTCGGGCTCGCCGTTCCGTTGCTCGTCGCGTCATGGCTCGCGGCGGGCGCGCTCGCGCGTTTGCGGGCGCGCGAACGCGTTCTGCGCGCCGAGATCGCCGCGGCCGCGATCGCGATCGTCGCGTGCGCCGCGTGCGCGCTGGCGCCGAGGTTGCTCGCGTCGAGCTTCCGCACGGTGTCCGCGCCGTCGTTCGCCGTCGCGCACGGCGCGCTCGCGTTCGCGGTCGTCGCGTTCGCGATCACCGCGTCGCGCACGCGCGCGCTGGAGCGCTTCGCTGCGAGCCCGCCGCTCGCGTGGCCGCGCGCGTCCTCGGACTTCGCAGCGCGCGCCGTCGCGTCCATCGCGTCGGCGATTTCCGGTGCGCTCGTCGAGCTCGACGAACGCCTCGACACGCTCGTCGCGCTGCTCGATCGCGCCGTGCGCTTCGCGGGCGCGCTCGCTTCGGTCGTCGACCGCGCCGCTTCGAGCGCGCTGCCGAACGTCGCACGTATCCCTCTTCCCAGCGAGATCGCGACGCGCGCGATCATCGCCGCGCTCGCCGTCGTCGCGCTTGGTCTCTTCGTGGTGCCGTGGGCAAGCTGATTTTCTTCTGCGCGCTCTTCGCGTCGTTCTTCTTCGCGTCGAGCGCGAGCGCCGCGGGGCGCATCGTCGTGCCGCGCGGCGCGCCGCTCGAGCTCGGCGCGGCGCCCGGCGGATGGGAGACGTCGTTCGACGTGCGCAACGACGGCGACGATCCGCTCTTCGTGTCGCGCATCGCGCCGCGCACCGACGCCGACGACGTTCGCCTCCCGCGGCACCTGCTCGCGCGTTTCCAATCCGGCCTCTCGAGCGGCATGATTCCTCCGCACGGCACGGCGCGCGTGCGCGTCACGTGGTCTCCCGAGCGCGACGTGCGCATGCGCGCGTTCCAAGGTCACGTGATGATCACGTCGACCGACGAGAGCGCAGGCGAGGTCGCCGTCGGCGTCGTGCTTCGCGATCCGAGCCGCGCGCGGCGTCACGTGCTCTCGACCCTCGTCGCGCTTCCGCTCCTTGCGTCCGCGGCGATCGCGCTCTTGCTCGTCGCGCGCGGCGGTGGGCGCACCGGGCGCGCGCCGCGCGTCGTCGCGCTCGTCGCTTCCGTCGCGTGCGCGATCGCCGCGATCGCGGCGTGGGCGTGGTTCGATCCCGAGCTCGCGCGCGCCGACGGCACGGACGGGTTTCAGCTCGTCGAGCGCGCCGCGTTCGCGCGTTCGCTCGGCGTCGAGATTTTCCTCGGCGTCGACGGCGTGAGCCTTCCGCTGGTCGTCCTTTGCGCGATCGCCGCGCCGTGCGGCGTGCTCGCCGCGTGGGAACAGCGGCAAAACCCGTCCGTTTTCTTTGCATTGTACATGCTTTTGGTCGGCGCCTCGCTCGGCGCGTTCGTCGCGCTCGATGCGTTCCTCTTCACCGCGTGCCTCGCGATCGCCATCACGGCGGCGTATCTGCTCGTCGGGCTCTTCGGTCGCGGTGACGCGCGCGCCGCGGCGAGTCGACTGCTCGTGCTTTGCGCGTTCGGCGTCGTGCTCTTCTCGATCGCGCTCGGCGCGCTTCACGGCGCGTCGACGCGCACGTTCCTCGTCGACGGCGCGCCGTCGGCGCACGCGTGGAGCTTCGCGGAGCTCGCGCGCGTCGACTTCGCGTCCTCGCGCGCGACGCTCTTCGGCGCGCCCATCGCGAAGGCGGCGTTCGTCCTCGCGTTCATCGGTCTCGGTTTGCCCGCGGCGATCGTTCCGTTTCACGCGTGGCTCGCGCCGGCGATGCGCTCCGCGCCGTCCGCCGTGTCCGCGATGATCGCGATCGGCCTCACGCGCGTCGCGATGCTCGGGCTCGTTCGAACGTGCGTGTTCGTCCTGCCCGAGTCGCTGCGTTGGGCGGCGCCGGTCGCCGCGACGATCGGCGCGGCGGGCGCGCTCTACGCCGCGTTCGTCGCGCTCGCCGAGCGCGACCTCGCGACGATCGCATCGATGGCGCTCGTCGCGCTCTCGAGCGTCGCGATCGCATCGGCGTGCGCGCTGGACGCCGAAGCGCTCCTCGGCGCAGTGTGCGCGACGGCGACCGCGGGCGCAGCGGGCACGGCGGCGATGCTCGCGCTCGGCGCGCTCCACGAACGCATCGGCACGCTCGACTCGCGCGCCGTGCGCGGCGTCGGGATCGAGTCGCCGCTGCTCGCGTGCGCGATCGGCGCGGCGATGTGCGCGTGCGGCGCGCTCCCGGGGTTCGCGACGTTTTGGACGGCGTGGCTCGCAGGCGTCGGCGCGATGGTTCGCGAGCCGGGGATCGCGGCGGCCGTGCTCGTCGCGATCGTCGTGCTCGCGGCGTCGCAAGCGACGCCGTTGCTCCGCGTCGTACGCGGTCGACTCCCCGAGACTCTGCGCGCCGCCGAGCCCCTCGCGCCGTGGGGTGGTCACCTTCCCGATCTTCGCGCGCGCGAAATCGCGATGCTCGCGCCGCTCGTGTTCGTCGTGATCGCGTGCGGGCTCTACCCGGCGCCGATCCTCGCGCGCGCCGCGACCACGGTGCGCGACGCCATCGCGCTCGTCCTCCCGAGCGCGCCGTATTGAGCGCCTAGTCCTTCAACGCTTCAGCGCCGCCGATGATCTCCATCAGCTCTTTGGTGATCGCTGCTTGGCGCGCGCGGTTGTATTGGAGCGTGTAGCGCGCGATCGCGTCCTTCGCGTTGCGCGTCGCCGCGTCCATCGCGGTCATCTGCGCGCCGAAGAACCCCGCCTGGCTCTCGAGCAGCGCGCGATACACGCTGATCTCGATGTACATCGGCGCGAGCCGATCGAGCACGAAAGTCTTGTTCGGCTCGAAGATGTACTCGAGGTGCGGCGTCTCCTCTTTTTCGTGCACGGGCTCCGCGAGCGGGAGCAAGCGATCGACGACCGGTCGCTGCGTGATCGCGCTCTTGAACTCGCTGAACACGAGGTACACGGCGTCGGCTTCGCCGGATTTGTAACGATCGGTGAGCCAGCGGCCGACGCTGCCCGCGAACTCGAGCGAGATCTCTTCGCGACCGCGCTGGAATGCGTGGACGATCTTTCCGCCGCGCCGCGCGAGGTAGTCGCGGCCTTTGCGGCCGATGGTTGCAAACTGCACGCTTTTTCCGGCGGCTTCTTGCTCGCGCCAGAGCGCTTCGGCGGACTTGCTGATGCTCGTGTTGAACGCGCCGCAGAGACCGCGATCGCTCGTCACGACGATCACGAGGACGTTCTTCTCCGGGCGCCGCGTGAGCAGCGGGTGCACGTCCGGTTTGAGCTCACCGTCCGCGTCTTCGACCACCGCGCGCGCGACCGAGCGAAGCATGTCCGCGGTCTTCACGGCATACGGACGCATCGCGGCGATGCGCTGCTGCGCGCGGTTCAATCGCGCGCCGGCCACCATCTTCATCGCGCGCGTGATCTTCTGCGTCGACTTGACGCTCACGATGCGCTTTCGAATCGCTTTGAGCGAAGGCATGCTTACTCCGCCGCCTCGTCCTCGTCGTCGTCGGTCTTCTTCTTCTTCGACTTCTTCTCGGCCTTCGGCGCGTCTTCTTCCTTCGCCGCGGCGCCCTTTCCGAAGCCCTTCGCGAACGACTCGAGCGCCTTCGTGAGCGCGGCCTCGATGTCCTTGTCGATCGCCTTCTTCGTCTTGATGTCGTCGAGGATCTGCGGGTGCTTGCTCTCGAGGAACGCGATGAGATCGTGCTCGTACTTCGCGATCTGATCGATCGGAAGCTCGTCGAGGTAGCCCTTCGTGCCCGCGTAAATCGAGACGACCTGGCGCTCGACGGAGAGCGGCTGATATTGGCCTTGTTTGAGGAGCTCGACGAGGCGCGCGCCGCGCTCGAGTTGTTTGCGCGTGACGGCGTCGAGATCGCTCGCGAACTGCGCGAACGCGGCCATCGCGCGGTACTGCGCGAGGTCGAGCTTCAACGTGCCCGCGACGCTCTTCATCGCCTTGATCTGCGCGCTGCCGCCGACGCGCGACACCGAAATGCCGACGTTGATCGCGGGACGAACGCCCGAGAAGAACAAATCGCTCTCGAGGAAGATCTGTCCGTCGGTGATCGAGATGACGTTCGTCGGGATGTACGCGGAGACGTCGCCCGCTTGCGTCTCGATGACGGGGAGCGACGTGAGCGAACCGCCGGAGTGCGGATCCTTCTCGATGACGAGCTCCGGATCGTTCTTCTCTTTGAGGAACTTCTCGGCTTCTTCGTGACCGACGTCGCCGACGTGGATCTTCCCGTCGACGCCGCGGAAGGTGCGATCGCCCGGCGGAACCTTCGTGCCCTTCTTCACGACGAACCAGAGGTTCGCCATCTTCGCGGCGCGCTCGAGGAGGCGCGAGTGGATGTAGAAGACGTCGCCCGGATACGCTTCGCGGCCGGGCGGACGACGGAGAAGAAGCGAGAGCTGACGGTACGCGACGGCTTGCTTCGAGAGATCGTCGTAGATGCAGAGCGCGTGGCGCCCGGTGTCGCGGAAATACTCGGCCATCGTGCAGCCCGAGTACGGCGCGATGTATTGCAGCGGCGCCATCTCGCTCGCGCCCGCGACGACGACGGTCGTGTAGTCCATCGCGCCGAACGACGCGAGCTTGTCCACGACGCTCGCGACCGTCGATTGCTTCTGACCGATGGCGACGTAGAAGCAGTAAACGCCCTGCCCCTTTTGGTTGATGATCGTGTCGATCGCGACGGCGGTCTTTCCGGTCTGACGATCGCCGATGATGAGCTCGCGCTGACCGCGTCCGATCGGGACCATCGAGTCGATCGCCTTGATGCCGGTTTGGAGCGGCTCCTTCACCGGCTGGCGCCACACGATGCCCGGCGCCTTGAGCTCGACGCGGCGGCGGTGCGGCGTCTCGATCGGCCCCTTGCCGTCGACGGGCAGGCCGAGCGAGTTCACGACGCGACCGACGACCGCTTCGCCGACGGGCACGTCCATGATGCGCCCGGTGCGCTTCACGACGTCGCCTTCTTTGATGTGCGTCGCTTCGCCGAAGAGCGCGGTGCCGACGTTGTCGCTCTCGAGGTTGAGCACGAGCCCCATCAAGTTTCCCGGGAACGCGAGCAGCTCGCCCGCTTGCGCGCCTTCCAAACCGTAGATGCGCGCGATGCCGTCGCCGACGCTGATGACCGTGCCGGTCTCCATCGTCTGCGTGGCGTTCTCGTAGCTCTGGATGTTCTTCTTGATGATCTCGGAGATCTCTTCAGCGCGGAGTTGCATTTTGTTTTCCGGTCAGTTGGGGAGAAGCGCGTGCTTCAAGCCGTCGAGTCGTGTCTTGAGCGAGCTGTCGAGGACGAGGTCGCCGATGCGCAGGACGACGCCGCCGATGAGCGCGGGATCGTGCTTCTTGTCGAGCACGACGCGCTTCTTCGAGATGCGCTCGAGCGTCGCGAGGAGCTTTTGATAAAAAGCGTCGCTCAGCGCGACCGCCGTCGTCACCTCCGCGCGCAGCAAACCCTTTTGCGCGTCGTTCATCTCGCGGAGCATGTGCGCGATCTCCGGCAGCAGCGCGACGCGGTTGCGATCGCCGAGGAGGAGCGTCGCGTTGCGCGCCGTCTTGCCGACGGCGAGCTTCGCGCAGATCTCGGTCAAGATCGCCTTGCGCGCGGTGTGCGCGACCTCCGGATTGAGCAACGCGGCGCGCAGATCCGCGCTCGACGCGAACGTCTCCGCGATCTTCGTCACGTCCGACACGAGCGCGTCGAGGCCGTTCTCCGACATTCCGATGTCGAGCAGCGCGCGCGCATACCGACGCGACACGTGGGCGGCGCTCATCCGAGACCTCCCGCGTAATCCGCTTCGAGCTGCTTCAGGAACTCTTCGGCGAGCCGCTCGTGGTCTTGCGACGTGACGTTGGACCGAAGGAGCGCTTCGGCTTGCTTGGTCGCGTCTTCGACGGTCGCGCGGAGCAGATCGATTTGCGTCTGCTTCTTCTCTTGTTCGAGGAGAAACTGCGCGTCGCGCGCGATGCGCTTCGCCTTCTCTTCCGCGTTGGCGAACAGCGCGTGCGCCTCGCCTTCGCCCGTGCTCGCGAGCGACTGCTTCGCTTCGTCCATGTCCGCGTCGACCTGCTCGAGCTTCGCGCGGTAACGCTTCGAGCGCTGCTTCGCCTCGCGGAGGATCTTCTGCGCGTTCTCGATCGCCGACGCGATCGAATGCTTGCGCTCCTTGAGCGCCTCGGCGATCGGCTTCTTGCCGAAGCGATAATAAATCAGCGCGAGGAGGACGAAGTTGAGCAGCACCGCCGCGTACGGCGGCTGCTTGTTGTTGAGGATTTGCGTGTCGAAGAATTTGAACGGCGCGGGCGGCGGCTCTTCTTCGACGTCCTTCCCGTGCTCTTCGGGCGCGGCGATGGGCTGAATCTGCGGCTGCGACGACGCGTGACGCGGGGGGTGCGGCGTCGCGCGCGTTTGCGCGAGCGCGAGCGCGCCCACCGACGACGCGAGCAGGAACACGAGCGCGAAGGTTCGCTTCTTCATCCCGACACCTCGCGTCCCAAGACGCGCGCGGCGACTTGTCGTGCGAGATCGCGCGTCGTCGGTTGGAGCGCGGCGCGCGCGGCGGCGAGCTCCGCGTCGGTCTCGGCGCGCGCGGCGTCGACGCGCTCTTGCGTTTCGCCGCGGACTTGCGCGAGCAGATCGCTCTCGCGCTTGAGCGCGAGAGCGCGCAGTCGATCGCGCTCCGCGTTGCCCTCGGCGCGCGCCTTCGCCATGAGCGAGTCGTACTCACCCTTCTTGGCTGCGCTCTTCTCGTCGATTTTTCGCGCGCGTTTGATCGCGCCTTCGATGCGCTCCTCGCGCTCGGAGAAGAGCTTGATCATCGGATCGAACAAGACCGGCTTGAGGACCAGCCAGAGGACGATGATGAAGCCGACTTGCACGAGCATCGTCGCGTCGAAGTCGAGGTTGACGCCACCTTCGGCGGCGCGCACGAAGGCGTGTTCGGACGTCACTGAAAGCGTGGCGATCATGAGGGAAGTCGGTCGCGCCAAGTACCATGACGCGCGCGGCTTTGGAATAGGGCCGCTACTTCCCGCCGGCGAGCTTCTTTGCCTCCGGCGCGACGCGCCGATGGAGTGACACGTTCGCGGCGTGAAACCGCACGGGAATCGATTGGACGCCCGGCGACGACGGCGCGGGGCTCGCGCGAAGGCCCGAGCCGGTCGTCGAAAGCGACGGAATCGACGGCGGCGGCGGGATTCGCGCCGCGATCCGCGCGCGCGGCGGCGGCGGAAGCGGCGTGCGCTGCGTGATCGGGTTCGTCAGTGGAAGCGGAACCGACGGCTCGGCGGTAGACGGCGGTGGCGGCACCGAGCTCGTCCGATTCGCCGCGACCGGCGTCATGAGATCGTCTTCGTCGGTCTCGAACTTCGAGGCGAGCGGGCGCCGCATCGGCGCGACGCGCCGGTCCTCGAAGCGCAAGAGCGGCGGCGTCCGCACGAGCCGCACCCGACCCGTCTCGTCCGTCGCCGCGAAGAGCATCGGGCAACCGATCCGCGGGAAATTCACGAGCGCGCCCTCCGCGTCGAGATCGAGCGTGGCGAGGTACTGCGCGCCGACGATGCGCTCGGGGACCTGCTCGGCGCGCCCCGGCTGCGCCACCGCCCAACGGCACACGCCGTTTTCGTCGAGCATGAACACGCCCGAGGCCGTGTGAGCCGCGTACACGATCTCCATCGCGCGCGTAGGGTGCAAACGCCGGGCCCGCGATTTTGCGTGCAGAATACAATTACGATCGGGCTGGTTTTCCGCGTTTTTTGGAGCGGTTGGGGGCGCCCGGCCGAGGCGGCGGCGATCCAGATCGTTCGGATCCGAACGATCCATCTCGAAAGGGCGCCTTCGCGTACGGCGTCTGCGCGCCGGTGCGGCTCACGACGAGCTCCGGACCTCGCGACGTCATCACGGGTTTCACGCTGGCGAAGCCCTCCGCCTTCGCGAAGCCCGCGAGATCGCCTTGGTGCGCCTCCATGTGATCGCTGAAGCGTTGCCAGAACGCGCGCGCGTCGGCCTCCGCCATCGGCTCGCCGTCGACGACGACGCTGAGCGCGACCGGCCCCATCACGCGCTCCCGCCGAGCCCGAGGTCGCTCTCGATTTCTGCGGCGTGCTTCGACGGATCGACGCTGCGATAAATCTTGAGCACGTTGCCGTCCTTGCCGATGACGATCGTCTGGCGCATTTCGATGGTGCCGATCTTGTCGATCTGCTTCGTCTCGACGCCGAATTTTTTCGCGATCGCGAGGCTCGTATCGCTCACGAGATGAAACGGGAGGTTGTGGTGCGCGGCGAACGCGCGATGCGAGTCGTCGGTGTCGGCCGAAATTCCGACCAGCACGACGCCGCTCTTCTGGAGCTTGTCCCATTCGTCGCGAAACGCGCACGCTTCGGTGGTGCAGCCGGGCGTCTCGTCCTTCGGATAAAAATAGAGCACGACGGGTTTGCCTCGGAGATCCGCGCTGTCGATTTTCGTTCCGTCCGACGCGGTGAACGAGAACGCGGGCGGAGGGTGACCGACCACGACGTCGCCGTTCGCGATCGCAGGCGCCGACGACGACGCGGGCGGCGCGCTCGCGATCGGCGCGCTCGTCGTCGCGCTCGACGCGCTCGATCCACCACACGCTCCGCACGCGACGAAGACGCAAACGCAAACGAGAACGCTTCGCATGCGCGGTAGCATGCACGCATCCCGTCACAAAATCCCGAACTCCTTGAGCCTTCGATAGAACGTGCGGCGCGGGATGCCGGTGAGCTCCGCGGCCTTCACGCGGTTCCAATTGCACGCGGCGAGCGCGCGCAAGATGCGCTCTTTCTCGGAGTCTTTGTATTCGGTCTCGTTGCGCGCGGCGCGGGGCGCGGAGCGCGATGACGCGGGTCGGCTCTGATCGGGGAGCTGAATGTCTTCGATCGAGAGCTCGTCGCGCTCGCTCATCAGCCACGCGTTGAGCAAGACGTGCTCGAGCTGGCGCACGTTGCCGGGCCACTCGTACGCGCCGAGCCTTCGGAGCGCGTCGCGGCTGACGGATTTTCTCTCGCGCCGGTAGCGCGTCGCGAAGAGCGTGAGGAAGTGATCGATGAGCGGAAGCACGTCTTCGCTGCGCTCGCGGAGCGGAGGGACGTGCACCTCGACGACGTGAAGCCGGTAGTAGAGATCCTCGCGGAACGTTCCTTCGCGGACCATCTGCTCGAGATCGCGATTCGTCGCGGCGACGATGCGCACGTCGACGGGCTCTTCGCTCGCGCCGCCGACGGGTCGCACCGTTTTCTCCTGGAGCACGCGCAAGAGCCCCGCTTGCATCTTGATGGGCATCTCGCCGATCTCGTCGAGCAAGAGCGTGCCGCCCTCGCACTCGCGGAGGAGTCCTTTGCGATCGCGCTCGGCGCCCGTGAACGCGCCGCGCACGTGACCGAAGAGCTCGCTCTCGAGGAGGTTCGCGGGGATCGCGCCGCAGTTGACGCCGGTGAACGTCTTCTTCGCGCGCCTGCTGGATTGGTGGATCGCGCGCGCGACGACTTCTTTTCCGGTGCCGCTCTCGCCGGTCACGAGCACGGGCACGTCGGCGTCTTTGATGCGCTCGATGAGCGCGTAGACGCGACGCATCGCGGCGCTCGTCCCGACAAGCCCCGCGTAGCCGAAGTGCGTCTTGAGCGTCGCGCGCACGCGTCCGAGATCGCGACGCGCTTCAGCGAGCTGCTCGCTCTTGCGATCGAGCTGACCTTCGATTTTTCTGTACGCGATTTCGAGCTCGGCGTTCCTTTGGGCGAGCTCGCTCGTGAGGCGCGCGTTCTGGATCGCGATCGCCGCTTGATCCGCGAACGCCGCGAGGATCGGCAGTTCCTCCTGGAATCGCGCGCCGGGCCGCACGCGCGTCTCGACGTAGAGCGCGCCGATCGGACGACCGAGCGGCGGCGCGCCGCGCACCGGAACGCACGCGATGGACTGAATCGCGAGCTGGTGCACGCTCACCGCTTCCGCGAGGCGCGCGTCTTCGCGCGCGCGCACCGCGACGACCGGCTCCCCCGTCTCCACGACTTTCTCCGCGACCGATCGCGAGAAGCGCGCGTGCGGATCGTCGCCCTTGCGATCGCGCGCGGCGACCGCTTCGAGCTCGCCGTCGTCGTTCACGAGCACGACGAACCCGCGCTCGCCCCCGAGGAGCGCGAGCGCGTGATCGGTGACCTTCGAGAGAAGGCGCGAGAGATCGTGCTCGGTCGCGAGCTCGCGCACGATCTCGAGCACGCGCGAGAGCTTGTCTTCTGCGGGTCGCGCGATGGAGACGCTGCCGAGCGTCGGATCGAGCGACTTGGGTTTCGCGATCGACACGCTCTCCACCGTGACGCTCGCGTTGCGAAGCGCGGCGCGCCGCGGCTCGTCCCAGAAGACCTCGCGGAGATCGCGCGGGAGCTTCGACGCGCTGTCTTCGAGCATCGCGAGCGCGGATTCGAGATCGCGTCGCGCTTGAACGCGCGCGCCGAGCGGCCCGAGCACGCGCGCGCGCGCCGAGAGCGCCCACACCGCGCGCTCCTGTTGCCCCGCGGACTTCGCGGTCTCGACCGCGCGATCCAGCGCGACCTTCGCGCGATCGTCGTGACCGAGGCGCGCTTCGATCACGCCGCGCACGAGGAGCGCGAGCGCGCGGTGCGCCTCGTCGTCCTCGAGCCCTTCGAGATCGCGCAGCTCGGGCGGCGGTGTTTGCGACGTGAGCACGAAGAGCCTCTCGAGCCGCGCTTCGATCGCGTCCGACGCGCGTCCCTGTTTTTCGTACGCGAGCGCGCACGCTTCGTAGAGGCTCGCGGCTTGCGCGTCGCCCGTGCGCGCGGCGAGCTCCGCGCGACACCCGAGGAGCTGCGCGCGGAGCGCATCGGGCAGCGACTCCTCCGCGCGCAGCGCGTCGATCGACGCGCGCGCGCGCGCGTGGCGCCCGAGGAACAAATCCAAGTTCACGAGGTTCATGCGCGCCTGTTGCACCGCGATCGATCCGCCGGCGCGCTTTCCGAGATCGACGGTCGCCTCGAGATTTTCGAGCGCGCTCGCGATGTCGCCTTCTTCGCGCGCGAGGCCCGCGAGGTTCAACCGCGTCGCCGCCACCGTCCCCGCGTCGCCCGCTTTCGAAGCGACGCCGAGCGCGTCGCGGTACGCTTCCTTCGCCTGCGCGACGCGGCTCGCGCGCTGATGAACGACGCCGAGCGAACCGAGCGCGAACCCCTCCCCGCGCGCGTCGCCGATCTTCTTCGCGATCGCGACCGCGCGTTCGACGTTCTCGCGCGCGCTCGCGTCGCGACCGAGGTACGCCTCCGCGACGCCGAGCGCGCCGAGCGCTTCGACGGTGACCGCGTCTTCTTCACCGTCGAGCGCCGCGCGCGCCGCGTCGATCGCGTCCGCGAAGCGCCCCGCGCGCAAGAGCGCGCGTCCCCGCGCGGCGCTCCACGCGCGCGTTCGCAGCGAAGCGTCGATCGAATCGAGCGCGCTCACCGCGCGCGCGCCATCACCGCGCGCCATGAGCACGCGAGCGTTCGCGATCGCCGCGCGCACGCGAATTTCGCTGGAGGACCCCGAGAACGAGCGCGCGAGGAGCGCGGCCGCGCGCGCCACGCGACCGATTTCGATCGCGTTCTCCGCGCGCGAGAGCGCTTCGCCCTCGTCGAGATCATCGTCGTCTTCGTCTTCCTCTGCGAGCGCTTCGTCGACGTCGCGCTCCGACACGATCGTGTGACCCGCGAGGGCGCGCACCGCCGCGCGCAGCGCGCCCGGCCGACGCCCGGTGCGCTCCGCGAGGTGCGCCGCGAGCGCGCTCGGAAGCGACGGCATCGCGCGCTTGAGGATCTCGTCGGTCGTCGCGCGATCGAGCGGAGGGATCTCGATGCGCGCCTTCGCGCGCGCGTCCTCGCCGCTCACGAGCGCGCGCGCGCCCTTCGCGAGCGCCGCGTCCACGAGCTCGCGCGCGGGCGCATCGAGCGAGTCCGCGTCGTCGATGACGAGCACCGTGCGATTCGTCGGCTCGCCCATCTCGAGCGCGATCGCGTCGCGCCGCGAGAGCTCCGTGCGCGGCGCGTCCGCGAGCACGACCTGTTTGCCTTCGATGCCGAGCGTCCACGCGACGCGTCGAAGGAGCGTGCTCCGCCCCGATCCGCGCGGCCCGACGACGGCGAGCACCTCACCTTGCTTCAGCGCGCGCGCGGACGTCGCGAGGTCCTGCGCGATGGCGTCGATGCCGACGACGGGCCACGCGTCGCGCGCCGCGCGCTCTTCTCGCACGCCGATCGCGGCGCGCATCGCGATCGCGATCTCGCTCGCGCTCGGAAATCGTTTTTGCGGATCGGCGTCGGTGCCGCGCGCGGCGACCTTCGCGAGCTCGATGCGCGCTTCGTCCGGCAGATCCCCGCCGCGCCGCGCGAGACCCTCCGCGAGCGTCGCGGCGAGCGCGAACACCTCTTGGCGCACGCCGAGCGCGCCGCCGCGAAGCAACTCGGGCGCCGCATATTTCGGCGTGAGCCCACGCGCGCGCGTTCCGCCTTCGCGCCACGGCGCCGCGAGCCCGAGATCGACGAGCGTGCCGCGCCGATCCTCGCCCGCGATCACGTTCGCCGGCTTCACGTCGCCGTGCAGAAGTCCCGCGCGATGAAGCGCGGTGAGCTGATCCGCCGCGTCCGCGAGCGGCTCGAGCCAATCGCGCGCGCTCCCCGTCGTCGGCTCGGACGCGCCGAGGATCGACGTACGACTCTGATCGAAGAGCTCGTCGAGCGAACGCCCTTCGACGAGCTCGCGCACCATGTACCGCCGACCATCCTCGAGCGCGCCGAACGCGAGCACGCGCGGCACGCCGAGCCCTTCGAGACCCGAGAGCGCGACGGCTTCACGAACGAGCGCGACGAGCTCGTGCTCGCCGGCGCTCGCGGTGAGCACCTTGAGCGCCGCGCGCGTCCCGAGCACGCGATCGCGCACCGCCCACACTTCGCCGCCGCCCCCCGCGCCGAGGCGCCGAATCGGCTCATAGCGAGGCGGGATCGCGAGCATGGCCACGTGCCATTGTGGCACGGTCCGCGGCACACGCGTGTCACCCAAACGCGGGTCGCGCGGCGCTCCTCAAAGCTTCGTGATGTCGTAGCTCCCGCCGATTCCGAAGAAGAAACCGGTGAGCGAAAACCCGA
>Ga0335078_10001562_pt1 | contig 34516 bp, 29 predicted proteins | sample Lox_Sample_32_FD_206711 | JGI IMG/M metagenome (GOLD analysis project Ga0335078, IMG submission 206711) | Soil microbial communities from Loxahatchee National Wildlife Refuge, Florida, United States - Lox_Sample_3.2 | ecosystem: Environmental > Terrestrial > Soil > Wetlands | place: USA...
GCACGACAGGGCGGGGCCGGGCCATGAGCACGCGCCCGGAACTACGCTGCCGACATAATCGGCCCTCCCATCCGCGAGTTCCCTCGCAAGGTGCGACCTCGTGTCGCAACGGCAGAAGCGGGTGTTCTCCGCGCAAGATGGCGATGGATATTTATCCAGGTTGGCCAGCCCGATCGTCGAATCGAAGCCGCGATCGCCAGACCGTCGGCAACGTGAAGACGCTACTTCCCAACGCGCGTAGCTGCCGATCACTGCGAGCGCGAGTTCGATACCGATCATGACGCCGGTCGCCCAGAGCTGCGCGTTCTGCCCCCAAGGGGGATGGTACGACAGGGATTGCTGACCTACTTCTTGGGCCCGGCCGACTGCAAGCTGCGGAGTGTTCCTCACGAAGCCGATGAGCCGGTCAGTCGAGATGGCGCTCCGGGTCCTGTAATGATCATTCAACATCCCGGAAAAACTCTTCGGACCGGACAACCAACAGAAGTGAACCCTCTCTCATGACTTCGTCTCTGGGGCACTGCCAGTTACCAATCCAGATACGCATGCGATCCAGCAGCAGCGTCGCCTCTTCCACCTCGAAACGGCCCACGTACATCAAACTAATGATACGTGAGGTCAGCCCAGTAAAATAGGTATCCTTGGAGCAATTCGTCGTCAGCGCCTCGGGTCTGCTCAACCAGGCGATGATAAGATCATCGAGTCTTGCTGCTGCCAGACCACAATACATACTCCGGGCACGGGCAAGGTTTTCAAGCAGTCCGTCGACCTCAGAGTGCGCATTTAAGCCATTTACATCGCTTGGCAAAGCCCTGAAGCTGTACTCTACAGCGTCCAGGAGACCAGAGGATAGGGCCGGGTAGTGGTCAATTTTCCTCGCTAGCCCCGATAGCCGCCACCCGATGTCCTCATCGCCCGGATTCGCCTTGGCCCACCCAATGATGGCTGCTGCGATACGTTGAGTAAACAACTTTTGACGGGCAAGGTATTTGGATATGTAGACTGCCTCAGACGGGTGGACTTCGAGCCAACGATCCACATCCTCCAAAATTACTGCCTGCAGTCCATTTATTCCCTTATGGGCAACTAGAGGGCCCAGGACGAATTGTGCTTCCAGGGTGGTGCCGTGGGCGTCCAGCCAGGCCAGGGCGCAGGTGACAGCCGCCCCGGCCGCGCCGGCGTCCAGCTCCCGCTCCAGCAGCGGGCCTAGCACGAATTGTGCGTCCTGGGTGGTGCCGTGGGCGTCCAGCCAGGCCAGGGCGCGGGTGACAGCCGATCCGGCCGCGCCGGCGTCCAGCTCCCGCTCCAGCAGCGAGTGCAGGACGAATTGTGCGTCCAGGGTGGTGCCGTGGGCGTCCAGCCAGGGCAGGGCGCGGGTGACAGCCGATCCGGCCGCGCCGGCGTCCAGCTCGCGCTTCAGGAGCGGGCCCAGCACGAATTGTGCGTCCAGGGTGGTGCCGTGGGCGTCCAGCCAGGCCAGGGCGCGGGTGACAGCCGATCCGGCCGCGCCGGCGTCCAGCTCCCGCTCCAGCAGCGGGCGCAGGACGAATCCGGCGTCCTGGGTGGTGCCGTGGGCGTCCAGCCAGGCCAGGGCGCAGGTGACAGCCGATCCGGCCGCGCCGGCGTCCAGCTCCCGCTCCAGCAGCGGGCCTAGCACGAATTGTGCTTCCAGGATGGTGCCGTGGGCGTCCAGCCAGGCCAGGGCGCGGGTGACAGCCGATCCGGCCGCGCCGGCGTCCAGCTCCCGCTCCAGCAGCGAGTGCAGGACGAATCGTGCGTCCAGGGTGGTGCCGTGGGCGTCCAGCCAGGCCAGGGCGCGGGAGACAGCCGCCCCGGCCGCGCCGGCGTCCAGCTCCCGCTCCAGCAGCGGGCCTAGGACGAATCCGGCTTCCAGGACGGTGCCGTGGGCGTCCAGCCAACGTGTAGCTTCGAGGATGAGATCTCCGGCGTTTGCCGCGTCGACAATGGCCAGGCCCTTGTACAGCAGATGGCGCGCCGATAGCGATTTGCCGTAGCGGGAGAGCCATGGCACCACGACGGCACTCCACTTCTGGAACGCGACAGGCGACCAGGCTGGATTCTCCATTACCGCGCCGAGTGCATAGGCTCCTTCGTCTCCCTGCCGGACCAGAACGGCGCCGACGTCCGCTGCCTGTTCGGTGAGCCAGGTCGCGCAGAACTGCCTGAGTTTCCTGCCGGGTTGCGTCACCTGGCTTTCTGCTTCCAAATCGCGAATAACCCGGCCAAGGTTAGTCGCGTATCGCCCGATCGTGCGGGCACGGCCAAGGCAACTCGACAAGATGCGGTTCGCCACCGCCGTTCGCACGGTCCCGCTGGCTGCACGCAGGAGAGTGCGCTCAAGGACGTGATCGGTGACGATGTCATGGACGATGGAGATACCGGTGGCGTCCGATATCATCCAGCCCATCGAGATCAAGACCCCGACCAGGTGGTCAGCCCGCTCCGCGTTTCCGTCGTGCGTGGCTGCGCCACAATCCACCAGGCTGGCTGCGTGCTGCGGCGCAGCGGCCATCATTGCGGCGATCACCTGCACGTTCAGCTCAGGCTCTGTATCTGACAGCAAGTCGGGCGGATTCTGCGGGACCAACCCGTCCTCGCTTAGCCTGCGGTTAAGCCAGTCGATCAGTTCCTCTGGGCGCACATCAGGCAGAACCCGAGCCAGATGCCCCCGCGCCGCTTGGGCCTCAGCCTCCAGCGCGATCAGCATCGCAATCACTGGCCGGAGGCCGCATAGCCGGACGAATTGCGGTCGGCCAAGGATGGCCAGCGCGCCTGGGGCGAGAGACATGATGATTTCGTCACGAATGCGGGCGCTCTGATCAGCGTCAGGCCGGAGATGAACGGTGCGAAAGAGCGGGCTGAGCGGTGCATCCGTCGTGGCGAGCCAGCCAGGGCGGGCGCAAGCGAGCAGTGTCACGCGTTTCCCGCCGGCTTTGGCATGCGGAATCCAGTCACGGAGCGCGAGCAGGTTCAGGCCACGACACTCATTGAGATAGTCGATGATCACCAGAACATGATCACCGTCTGCCTGGTCGACTGCCAGTTCCAGCTGCTTATTGGTTACTGGAGGCTCGCCGATCTTCACGTGCAGGACACTCCACCCAGCCGTGACCGCCCGGCCGGCAACTTCGAAACACGTCCGCGTTTTCCCCGTCCCGGCCGCGCCCACCAGGAGTATTCCGGACGTCCCGGCCAGCTCCGACAGGCGGGAAAAAAGGTAATCGGGATGCGGCTCGCCTGGGCCTGGCGGAACGAACGGCAGGCAGTCCGAGCGCAAATTACGCCGCAGTCCGCTCAGAGAATTTAGTTCCTCCGCGTGCGTGACGATGCCTGAGGAGATCAGGTTCGGATCCGGCGCTGCCGGCAGAGCAGTGAGCAGGTGCAGTCCTGCTACCGAGTCGAATCCCAATGCCTGCATCAAGGCGGCGCGGCCAGGATCAGGCAGCTGACACGCCCATTCGATTGGGACCACGGTCAGCGAACCGTCGCCTTCCGGCAGGTGATGCTCAGCCACCACGCCTACCAGCAGGTCGCCGGCGAACACGGCCGCCCCCGACATGCCCGCCCACACGGACATCCCCAGGTCGGTCTCGCGGGTGGGCAGCGGGCGCGGCGGAGTTCCCTCGGCCCTTAGGGTCAGGAAGCCTGTTCGCCGCCCCTCGGCGCTGTCGGCCAACCCGCTGCCGGTCGGGATCCAGCCATCCACCTCACTAGTCGTGAACGGCGCCTCAGGACGAACGGCGTTCTCTGGGTAGCCGACTGCCGTGCACCCGGCGATCCGGCCCGGGATACTGCGATCCACCCGGGCACATCTCGTCAGCGGCACCCCGGCAACCGGCGGCTCGCCGGGAGCGACAACGACCTTCAGGAGCGCCAGGTCGATGTCCGGCGCGCCGTCGGCGACGACCCGGGCCGCTCGCTCCCCGTCCACCAACCACACCCGCAGCCCTGTTCCCTGCACGCAATGGGCGGCCGTCAGCACGAACTCACCAGAGATCCGGTAACCCGAGCCAACCCGGCGCTGCCCGTCCACAAACCGGATCACGGGCACCACCCGGTCCACGCGCACTTCACACCCCCTGCAGCCAGCGCCCAGCACTACCGAGAGCTGTCGATCTCCACCACGTCGATGACATGACCAGTTTCCGGGTCGTGCATCACTGGTGACAGCTTCAACCGCAAGGTCTGGGAGACCTCTGAGCCACGTGACGCCTCTCCGCCCAGGCTTAGCAACCACCACTTCACCCCGGCGTTTGCCCCCGCCTTCTTCGTCACTGCAGTTTGGAAAGTCAGCTCGATCGGCTCATGAACCCGGAAGCGAATACGCTGGCCCCCCGTCTCAGGGTCTTCACCTTCCTGCCAGGCTGCCAGCAGCTCCTCACGCAACGCGATCAGCGCCTCTGACAAGCCCACCAACCCCTCCGGCTCGCTCACTGGACCGACCCCCTTCCACCGTTGGCGCATGCCCGGCCCCCGCCATCCCGCATCCCGCCCGCGGGCAGGAACGCAGGCAACCTGACATAGAGATGTAACCATGAACTCGCCACTGCGGGTGACCCGCATGTCATCTAATGGTCATCCCCTCGTCAACTTAATGTGGCCGGGCATGTGTGAGCGATCACGGCAGCAGAGGCGATGCGCGCGCTCGTGTGTCGGCAGCGGCTGCCCGGAGGCTGACCGTGCCGGATACAAAGGCCGAATGGGCCTCAAGGCGCCTGGCAAGCATCCGCACGGTTAGCAACCCCTGCCGCCCGCTGCTGCAGTCTGGACTTAGAATTCCCAAGCTACCAGCACTGGATCACAGCCAACTCTGCAATACCAAGCAAGCATGCAAAGCATTGGATGAGCAGGCTGATCAGACGAGTATAGAATCTGCGTGTGCAATTAACGCTGATCTCAGCCGCAACAGAGTCGGCAACTCAGCGTGCCTGAGCATTCATTACGATGCTGGGCGGCTCAACTTCGCGTTACGCGACCTCCCTCAAGGACACGAGTGAACATGCCAGTCAGCGCATAAGTATGTGACCGCTCAACGCGCTCATTTCGGCATGTGCGGAAGGTCGGAGTTGAGCGCTTCTGGGTGCTCTTGCCGCCTTGATCGCGGCGGGTGTGCACGATAGCTCAATCGTCGTCACCCATACCCTCACGGGCTCAGTGTCGGTGAGGTCGGGGCGCGCCGCTGTGTGGACCTCGCCGGGCAGCCACCCCGCGCGCCTGGGTGCGACAGGAAGCACCCGGTGGTCTTGGTAGGAAGGCCAGGCAGCCTGGCCAGCATGATCTCGCCCATGGCATCGGTCGGCCAGTAGGCGGCGCCGCCTGTCGGTTGTGGGTGGCTGCTGTCGCTGTCGTGCTGGTGGCCACCCGTGACTGAGCAGATCCGATGGTGTCCCGGCGAGATCGATATGGACAAGTTGGGGTGTCGCGCGCATCGAGGCTTTTGATATGCCTTAGAAAGTCATTTCAGTGCCGGTGCTGAAGCGCGGGCTTGCGGACGGGACAGGAATTGTCGATCTTCGAGGAGACTGGCGGGGCGCAGTCGGCCGTGGCGCATGACCGTTCGCTGGAGCTGTTCTGCGACCGGTACGGTCTGATCGCCCGGTTCGCGTCGCTGCTCAATGATGACCCGCCGCCGCGGCGGCTGCTGTACCTGTACGGACTGGGTGGCAACGGCAAGTCGCTTCTGTTGCGGTACCTGGCGGCGCGGTGCTGCGTGCGGCTGCCGCCGGGGGAGTGGGCCCGTGCACGGCTGCTGCCCGACGTCGAGCTTCCGGCCGCGTTGGCCGCGACGGGGAAGGCGGCACGGGTGCCGGTGGCCCGGATCGATTTCGGCGCCCGGCCGGTGGGAGAGAACCGGCCGCAGGAGTGCTTCTCGGCGTTATTCATGCTCAAGCAGCAGCTGGCGGGGTATCAGGTCGTCACGCCGCGGTTTGATTTCGCCGCGGTCACGTACATGCACAAGCTGGGGTTTGACCTGGAACGGCGGCTGCCGGAGCTGTTCCCGCGCGGGGAGGTCGGCCTGGCGCTGGAACTGGCAGATGTGCTGCTGCCGCTGCCGGTGCTGCATATGGGCCAGGAGTTGTTCGAGGTGCTGGACCGGCGGCTGGACGATGCGTTTACGCGGCGCCGGGTACGGCGGCGTCTGCCGAAGGCGGACGCAGAGGAGATCTTGTCGCTTGCGCCGGAGCCGGACCTGATCCTTCAGATGCCGCGGCTGTTCGCTGCTGACCTGCGCAGCGCGCTGGAGGGTAAGGCACGGTACCAGCGGCTCGTGCTGCTGTTCGACACCCACGAGGCGTTCTTCGGGGAGGCGATCGCCGATCCCGGCATGCTGGTACACGCCGACTACCTGATGCGTGACGAGTGGCTGCGCAGCCTGCTGGGCCACCTGCCGCTGGAGGCGGGAGTCGTGGCGGTGGTGGCCGGGCGGACCCGCCCAGCGTGGGCGGCCGCGCCAGTGGCGGCGATCCCGGAGCAGTTCGTCGACGAGCAGCCGGTGGGCTACCTGACGACCGCCGACGCGCTGGCCTACCTGGAGAAAGCCGGCGTCGGTGATGAGCGGCTGAGGCGGGCGCTGGCCGATTACGCGTCCGTGGGCCCAGAGCAGGTGCACCCGTATTTCGCCGGCCTGTGCGCGGACGTGGCACTGGCCGCGCAGCGGCGCGGCGTCGGGCTCGATCCTGCGTCGTTCGCGGAGCTGGGGGAGCTTGCGGGCAAGGAGCTTGATCTGGCGCGGCGGCTGCTGGCCTGGGTGCCGCCAGAGGTGGAGTACGGGATCCTGGCGCTGAGCGCGTGCCGGTCGTTCAGCTATGAGATCTTCAGCTACCTGGGGGAGCAGCTGGGGTTCCCGCACCAGCGCAGCGATTTCGGGCGGCTGGTGGCGTTCTCGTTCATCTCGCCCGTCGGCAGCGGCGGCTCCGGCGACGAGAACGGGGGCGGGGCCGCGTACACGATGCAGTTGCTGCTGCGCCGCGCGCTGGGCAGCGCGCGGGCCGACAGCGTCCGCCGGGCCCACGAAGTGCTTGAACGGCGGTACGCGGAGCTGGCCGCGGCCGGTAACTTCACCGGGCGGCTGGAGCAGATCTATCACGCCGGGCAGCTCGACCCGGCCAGCGCCGGGGACAGGTGGGCGGCGGTGATGGACCAGTGCCTGGCGGGAGGCCGGTTCGATCGGTGCCGGGCGATGATCACGCTGCTGGCGAATCTGCCCGACGCGCAGGCCCGCCAGGGCCGGTTCACTTTCCGGGTCGCCCGCGCCGACATCGGGCTGGGCCGGTGGGCGGAGGCTGAGGCGCTGCTGGATTCGCTGCCCGCAGGATCACCGCACGCCACGGCGCTGCGGGCTGAGGTCGCGTTCTGCCGCGGCGACTTCGCCCGGGCAGAGGATCTGGCCCGCACCGCGCTGGGCCAGGCGGGCGGCGCTGCCCGGGAAGGATTCTTGTTCCGGCTGGCGGAGATCGAGCTGTACCGCGGGCGATTCGGCGACGCACGCGCGCATGCCCGCGACGGGCTGGGCCTGGCCCAGACCGCCGGGAACGTCACCGGGGTCTGCCGGTGGACGAACCTGCTCGCCGAGATCGAGTACTTCTCCGGCCATGTGGACTCCGCGACAGCTCTGGTCGGCCAGGCACTGGCCGGCTTGCAGCGGATGCCCGAGCAGGAACGAGACCAGGCGCTGCTGGCGTCCCTGCTGCAGAACGACGCGCTGGTGCACGAGGCGGCCGGTGACTGGCAGGTCGCGCTGCGGCGGCAGGAACAGGCGCTGGAGATCCGCCGTGAGGCCGAGGACGCGCGGGGCGCGGCGCAGTCGTTGCACGGGATCGGCAAGGCGTACTGCGGTCTGGACCGGGCCAGCGACGCCGAGCGGACACTGGATGAGGCTGCGCAGGCCGCCGATGGGCTGGGCGAGCGCCTGCTGCGGGCGAAGATCGCCCATGCGCTGGCCGACACCCGGATCGCACAGCAGCGGCTGGATGACGCGGTGGAGCTGACCGCGCAGGCGCTGGAAGGGTTCCGGCGTCATGGCACCCCGTATGACGTGGCCTCCGCGCAGCTCACGCTGGCCGACATCACCGCCCGGCTGGGCCGCTGCGCCGAGAGCGTGACCTACGCTGACCAGGCACGCGCGACCATCGAGGCCGGCGGGTACCGGGTGCTTTACCGGCTGTTCCCTTGCCAGGACGTGCCGCCTGCCGCCCGGATCCGGGGCGGGCTAGTGGCATTCGCGGCCGGGGACGCGGCCGGGGTGCCGTGGGAGGGCCGGCCGCCGCGTGATATCCCCCCAGATCGGGTGCTAACGATACCGGCGCGGGAGGGGTGGCCGCGCGGCGCCACATCGGACGACACCGCGCAACTGCTGCTGGTGGCCCGCAACCTGGTGGCTACCGCTGGCCGCGCCGAGGAAGAGGAGTTCCTGGAACAACTGGCACGGGACCTTCCCGGGATGCGCGGCGCCGGGCCGACCACCCGCGCCGCCGTCGCGCGCTACCACCAGGGCGGCCGCGCTCACGCAACCAGCGGAGACACCAACGGAGCGCTGATGCGGATCTTGCCCGCTGGGTGGGCGATCCCGGCCACGAGCGCGGACCGTCGCCGCGATGTCGTTACCCGGCTGACCCGGGTGACCCACGGTGCGCCCGTGGCCGTCGCGGCGGCGTGTGCCGTGGCAGCCATGGCGTCCTACGCGCTAGAGGGCTGCCCGGCCCGGGAACTGATCACGGTGGCGGCCGATGAGTTCGCGCAGGTGCTGGGCGGGCAGCCCAGGGAAGGCCCGCGGGTGCAAGTCGTGCGAGCCGCAGCGCACGGAGCCTGGACGCCGAGCACCGCCGGGGTGTCACTGGACGCGGCCGAGACACTCGCCGCCGTCGTGCATGTCCTGGCCGTGTGCGGGGACGACCCGGAAGGGGCGATGCGGTACGCGGTCAGCCTGGGCGGGGACACCGACACCGTCGCGGCGATCACCGGAGGCATCCTCGGCTGCCGGACTGCCGATACGGCGATCAGCTGGCTTGATCACGTCATCCTGCCGGACGCTGCGGAGCTGGAACGGCTGTCCTGCGGGCTGCGTGAGGTGAGGCGCTCAGCCTATGGCTGACTTCTGGGTGATCGGCCCGATCGCGTGGGACCGCGTGCTGCGCGTGCCCTGCCTGCCGCGCAGCGGCGGGTTCGTCCAGGCCACCGAGGTTGCCGGACGGCCCGGCGGCGCAGGCGCCAACGCCGCTATTGCGCTGGCCAGCACTGGCGCGACGGTGCATATGGTCGGCTACGTCGGCGATGACGAGCCAGGAGCCCGCATGCGGACAGCACTCGACGAGGCTCGCGTCGACGCCGGTTTCGTGCACGCCCGCCGCGGCCACACTTCCGAGGTCGACATCCTCGTCGAGCCCTCAGGGGAACGCGCCATTATCGGTATCTGGCCAGACCTGCTGCACACGGTCCCGGTCCCCGTCACACAAGTCCGGTCCGGGGACGTGGCCTACTTCGCCGCCTGGCACGAGGAGTTCCTGCCGGTGATGCGGCAGCTGAGCGAGAGCGGCGCGGTGGTCGCCACGGTGCCGCCGCCGCGGCTGGCTCCGGGACTGCCTGCCGCATACCTGATCGGATCCCAGGATCAGTACGGTGACCAGGACCCACGATCCGCGCTATCGGCCGGCACCGCGATGCCAGTGGCGGTGGTGGTGACCCGGGGCGCCGACGGCGTGGTCGCCCACGACAGAGACGGCTCGGCTGCCTACCCGGCGCAGCAGGTAGATGTCGTGAACACTACGGGCGCCGGAGACGCATTCGTTGCCGGGTTCTTGCACCAGATCTCGTCGGGCGACTCTCTGGGCCGCGCGGTCGCCGCGGGCATCATCTGGGCCGCTGCGACCGTGCAGAGACCCGCCTCGGTCCCGCCGCCGTGGTCGCAGGTCGCTGGCAGGGTGCTTGCCCTCCCGCCGGATCAGCGATAACACCGAGGCCGGCCGGCCGGGTCGTCGCATCGTCAAGGATTCGGCCGGCGTTCGGGCGCTGGTTCAGCAACTCCTCCACGTCGCGGCTGCGGTAGCGGCGCTCGCCGGAGGGCGTGCGCACGCATGGCAGCAACCCGGCCGCAGCCCAGCGGGTGACCGTGCTGGGGTGCACTCCCAGGACCTGCGCTGCCTCAGCCCGGGTCAGCAGCGGCGGTCCGGCGATCCTGCGGGTCATCCGGGACTCGGTTGCGTGGTCTGGCCTGCGAGGGCGGTTGCTGCTGCTCTATTGCGTCCTCCTCGCTGATGGCGCGCAGCCGGGCGAGTAGCTCGGTACTGCTCCGGGCGACGACGTACCGCCGGGTGCGGCCGTCCGGCGAGCACCAGAACGCGCTGCAGATGTCCAGCCCGGCTGGCCGGATGCTGACCTGCCACGCGGGGAATTCGGAGGCGATTGCGCCCGGCTGCCTGGTCATGACGGTTCCGGGCTGTGGTCGTAGGAATCGTCGGGTAGCTGCGCAGCCTGGTCACGAAGGCTGGTGACGGCGATCATGATGTCGCGGTCGTCTATCTCGCGGTCGGCCAGGATTCGGCGCATGGCCGCCCGCACCAGGCGGGAGCGGTCTCGGGCGATCCTCAGATAGGTAAGTTCATCGCGCTCGGTCGCCGGCTTCGGGAGCGCCAGCGCGCTGTCGATCGCGTGCGCTAGCTCGCGGACGGCGGTGCTGCCGGGCGGGATCTCGCGGATACAGGGACCGTCGGGGTTATCGTTCATTCCGGGTCGCCTCCCTAGGGGCGGTCAAGGGCCCGGCCCGGCGGTGACTCGCCGGCCGGGCCCGCTTTGCTGTTGCCAAAGTACATGGCTCTGCATAGCTCTGCCAGGCCCTACAGGGCCTGGCATGCGAATGCGCAGGTCAGCGTGGCCTAGCGTGGTTCGGGTGGATGATCACTGGGTACCCGACCTTGACGCGCCGAAGCTGGTCTACGTCCAGGTGGCCGACCACATCGCCGGGCGCATCGCGTCCGGTGACCTGGCGCCGGGCGCGAAGCTGCCCGCCGAGCGGGACATGGCCGAGCAGTACGGCGTGGCCTACGAAACCATCCGCCGGGCAACCGCGCTGCTGCGGGAGCGCGGGCTCATCTTGACGATCATGGGCCGTGGCACGTACGTGGCCCCGGAAGACCAGCGGTAAAGAAAAACAAGCCCGTTTCGCGTTAGCCCTGGCTTGGCGGTGGCCTGCGCGCCTCGGTGCGCGCGGTGTGCTCGATGAGGTCGGCGACGGCCTGGCGGGCGCCGGGGCTCAGCTCGAGGAGGGCGCGCAGCTGTGCGCTGGTGACGCCGGTGTCGCGGACCAGGGCGAGCAGTTCGACCTGTTCGCGAAGCAGGCCGGCTTGCTCGTCGTCGTAGTCGCTGAAGAAAAAGGCAGGCTGCACGCCGAAGGTGCGCGCTAGCGCCTCTATGAGGCGCATCTGGGGGTTGGTGGCCTGGCCGTTGCGCAGCTTCCAGATGGTGGTGTGGGAGAACTGCTCTCCGGTGACCTTCTCGATCAGGGCGCTCACTTCCGCGTTGGAGTAGGGCCCGCGCCCAGCGGGGTGCGCCTTGTCGATCAGCCAGTTGATCTTGTCAGCGAGGGTCTGCGGGGGAGCGTCGCCGGGGTCGCGCGCAGCAGCGGCGTCTGCCATCATCCACCTCCTCGCCTGGCCAGGCCATCATCTCAGGTTAATGCTTGCATGTCTCGTTTGACATTCAGGTTGACAGGATCGGATCTGAGCAGCCTATAGTGAGGGCAGCAACTTGAGTTGAGTAACCACAATACCCACATCCTTTTGAGTTTATGTCACTGTGAGGCGGCTGTGCAGGTCACGACGCGGCAACCAGGACAGTCCTGCGGATAGCCGATGCGCAACGGTGTCCCGTGGCTCATCGCGGCGGCGATCACCTTGCTGGTCGCGGGTACTGCCGCGGGCATTCGGCTGGCGGTCATGGCGGACGCGGCTCGACGGGCCCGCGCACGGGAGGCAGCCGCCGCTGTGGCGCAGTACGGGCTGCTGTTCGGGTTCGCCGCGGTGGCAGCGGCGATCTCCGCCCATGGCCTGGTCGGGTTCGCCCGCAGCAACATGGGCCTGCCGGGCCTGTGGCCTTACCTGCTGTGGGGCGCGCTCGACGGCGCCGCGGGGCTGTGCGCGGTCTTGCTGATGCGCCGCGCGGCGCGCGGCGACTCGGCGCTGGCTCCCCGCCTGGCGGTATGGGCTCTGGTCGCCGCTTCCAGCTTGTTCAACTGGGCGCACGCCCCCGATCATCCAGGTGCCCGCGAGGCGTTCGCGCTGATGCCGGTCATTGCCGCGACGTTGTTCGAATTCTCGCTCCGGGAAACGCGGCATACGGCCAGCGGCCCCGAGCGGAGGCTGAACGGGCTGGGATGGCTGCGTCCTGCCGAGCGGATCCGGGTGCGCCTGCAGCTGTCGGCCAACGAGAAGGACTCGGTTGAGGCCGCCACCCGGCGGGTCCGGACGGACTGCGCCGCCCGGCGGCTGCATGCGCTGCGCCAGGTATTGGCAGCCCGAGAACGGGCAGCCGGGCCTCACGCCGTCACCGCTCACCGGGTGCGCCGGGCCGAGCGACGCGCCCAGGCTGCGCTGTCCCGGGCCCGCTTCACCGACCCGACCGTCGCTGCCGAAGTACTGCGCCAGCTCCAGGTCCTCACCCTGACCCGGACACTGGCCGGGCTCGACTACGCGACGCCAGACCACGCTCAGCAGCTCCTTGCCAGCCTGATCACATCCGGAACGGCCACGGCCCCCGCGGTCGGCGGGCAGATCAGCCCGGCCTCGCCGGCCCGCCAGCCTCGCTCCCTTTCCGGGAACGTCACGTTCAACGGCCATCCCGGCGTGCCCAGCATCAACGGCGCATCACTGGCGCCACCGATCTCGGCTACCTCTGACGGCCTTGCCGCACCGGCGCCGCCGGGCACCAGGCACCCGGCATCCCTAGCCGTGTTCCCGGCACCGCGATCGCGGTCTCACCCGCACGGTCCGGCAGGCGGTGACGGCTCAGTGGTCGACGTGGCCGCCCGCATCGTCGCGGACGCCAGGCTCCAGGGAGTGCGCCTGAGCCAGGCCGGGCTTGCCCGGCAGCTACGGGCACAGGGTTACCGCATCGCCAACGACCGGCTTCGGTGGCTGGCTGCCGTCAGCGGGCTTGGCCCGGACGAGGGCCCGACGTAATGGCCCGGCACAGTCGGCAGGAACCGCTCGATCCCCGCAGGCGCGAGCAGGACCGTCGGCGTGCGATCGCGGAGCTGCGCGATCGCGCGGCCATCGAGATCCGGTCACTGATCACGGGGGAGGACTGGGCAGCATGGCTGCGCTTGGCGGCTCACCTCCCCAGGTTGAGTTTCACCAACGTTCTGCTCGCCGCCGCGCAGCGGCCCACCGCGACGCTTGTCGCCGGGTACCAGGCGTGGCAGGCACAGGGACGCCAAGTCCGCAAGGGCGAGCCAGGCATCCAGGTCTTCGCTGAGCCGCGTTCATCATCTGTCACGTCCCGCTCTTCCCCGGCCGCGAGGGCTGACGCGCCTGACGGCACCGGGAACCGCGGCCGGGAGGAACGCCTCACCTACGTGTGGGACATCACGCAGACCGACGGCCCTGTCCGCGAAGACCAGACAGCGCCGTTACCGGCCGCAGGAGGGATGCCGCCTGGGCTCTGGGATGCCCTGACGTGGCTGGCCAGGCGCGAGGGCTTCGCTGTCGAGCGCGGAGCCTGTGACCCCGGGCGGAGCCTGACGAACTGGGGCACCCGGCGCATCAGAATCCGTCCTGACCTCGACGCGGCCACAGCGGCCGAGGCGCTGACTCACGAGCTCGGCCACATCCTGGTGCAGGGCCGCAGCGCACACTTGCCGGGCGACAGCACCGCCAGATGCCGCGGCATCCAGAAGATCGAGGCTGACTCCATCGCTTTCATCGTCGCGACCCGCCTGGGCATGGACACCTCCGCCTACTTGTGGCCGTATGTGGCTAGCTGGGCCGGCAGCGATCTGCGCGCCCGCCCGCAGGAAACCATCCTCGCCACCGGAACGCGCATCGCCGCGGCCTCCGCCACGATCGCCGCCCACCTCGACATCGCCATCTTCGCCACGCCTCCACAGCCCGCACCAGTGGCGCCGCTCAAGCCGCCTGCGCAGGCCAGAGCGAGCGAGGCTGCGTCGCGGGAGCGCGCGGCGACCGCCCCGGTTCCTACAGCTACCAGTGGCCATGCCGAGACCAGCAGGGCGCCTGCCCCAGATCTCCCGCCGTCTGAAATCTGCCGCATCCTCATAGACGCAGAACGCTTCTATCGCGGCCATCTCACTCCCAGCTGGGTTCCTGGCTACCTCGCTGCCCGCGGCTTCGGCCACCCGGCGATGACGCACTGGCGCGTCGGCTACGCCCCGGCCGGGTGGACTGCGCTCACCAGTCATCTTCGCGCCCTCGGCCACGACGACGCCGCGATCGAGGCGGCGGGACTCGCCCGGCGGTCTGCTCGCGGGACTCTCATCGACCACTTCCGCGACCGCGTCATGCTCGCGATCCGCGACGAGCACGGCACGATCGCCGGTTTCATCGGCCGGGCCCACCCGGACGCCGGACCCGGCGTGCCCAAGTACTTCAACAGCCCGGAGACTTCCGTCTACACCAAGGGCGACCTCCTGTTCGGCCTGCATGAGGCGCGCGACCAGCTTGCTCGCGGCGCCGCGCCCGTCATCGCCGAAGGCCCGTTCGACGCCATCGCCATCAGCGCGGCCGGCCCCGAGCGGTACGCCGGGCTTGCACCGTGCGGCACAGCCCTCACCAGCCGGCAGGCCGCCGCTCTGGGACGCGTCGCTGACCTCCGCCAGGGCGGGATCCTCGTCGCGCTCGACGGCGACCGTGCCGGCCGCGAGGCGGCGGTCAAGGCATACGGCATCCTGCTCGCGGTCACCAGCAAATTGACCGCCGTGACCCTTCCCGCTGGCCGCGACCCAGCGGAGATCCTCCAGGCGGACGGGCCCGCCGCCCTCCTGGACGTCCTGCACAACCGGACCGAGCCGCTCGCCGCGGTGGTCATCGACGCCCACCTCGACAGCTGGGCCCCTCAGCTCGACCACGCGGAGGGACAGCTCCACGCGATGCGCAGCGCAGCCGCGCTCATCGCCACCCTGCTGCCATCCGAAACCGCAGGCCAGATCCTTCAGGTCACTGGCCGGCGCCACCTGGCGACACTCGACGACGACCTGCTCCCCGTCGCCAACCCCGAGCTTCCGGCTATCGCCCGGCTGCTGCCAGCCAGCGCAGCCTGCCAGATCGTCCGCGTCGCAGACCGGACGGAATGCGATTGCTCCGAGGTGACTGCGGAAGTGGCGAACGCTCTCAGTACGGAGGCGGCAGTCCCAAAACGCGCAGCGGCCCGCGGCCACAGGATCAACGCCGGCCGCGGGCAGCGCGCCCCGGCTGATCCTCGTCCCGCGCGTCTCGCTGCTGTCGGCTTCCCGGACTCGCCCGATGCGACCGCGACCTCGACTCCGGGCCCGAAGCGGAGACCTTGCGTGCCCGCTGCTCTGGAGAGGGCAAGCCGCCGCCTGTGCTGAAGGTCGAGCCGCTAGCGCTTTGATTACAACAGAAAATCGAATATATTTTCAAGAAGCAAAAAGCTATTCATGGACGCATCGGGGCGGTGACATGCGAGCGGAGCGGGCGTCCTCGTACTCTGACACCATGGGCGAGAGCATGCATGACGAGCGTGCAGCGCTCGTTGCTCTTCTCCAGACCCGGCCTGAGGGCTTGCGCTGGGCCGAGATAACGGCCGAGGTGCTCGAGGCCGGCAGTGCGCTTGAGGTCTGGCATCGGCTCGTGCCTCCTGCGTTGATGGCCTCCCCGGGGCGAGCTGACGCTCTTGAGTCTGCGGCTCAGGACCTCGGGCTGTGGGCGGGTCAGGGCTGCAGGCTGGTGACCATCCTTGATAGCGACTACCCGGCGCGGCTCCGTGGGATCCATCAGGCGCCGCCTGTCCTGTTCGCCCGCGGAACACTGATCCGAGACGACTCGGCAGTGTCCGTTGTGGGGTCACGCAAGGCCTCGGACCGTGGTCTGGCGATCGCGGCTGGAGTGGCTCACGAGCTCGTATCGCGTGGTCTGACAGTTCTTGCCGGACTTGCTCTCGGCATCGACTCGGCTGCCCATCGCGCGGCTCTCGCCGACGGGGGCCGCACCGTAGCCGTCATCGGAACCGGCATCAACAGGGCATACCCGGCTGAGAACCGGGACCTGCAGGAGGGAATCGCCTCCCGTGGCCTCCTGCTATCCCAGTTCTGGCCTGACGCGCCACCGCAGAGGCAGAACTTTCTCATGCGCAACGCCACCATGTCCGGGTACGGGCTAGCCACCGTAGTGGTTGAAGCCGGCGAGCACAGCGGCGCTCGTGCCCAGGCCCGGATGGCGGTAGAGCACGGCCGGCCGGTAATCCTGACCGACCTGGTTGTGGAACGCAACGATTGGGCACAGGCGCTGGTTGGCCGACCCGGCATTCACGTAGCCGGCAGCCTGCGCTCCGTGCTGGATGCCGTCGATCAGATAATGGCCGAGCGCGCGGTCGTGGGAACCGAGCTGCGCCGGTTCGTGTCAGCATAGGCATGCTCGACCGGGAGGCCGTGGCACGCCTGAGCGCGGCCCTGGTTTCCAGGGCCGGGGGCTACCTTCGCAATCCAGTGCGGCAGGATCACGTCACCTGTGCAGTCTGCACGACACCTGTCGCCGGCTACGAGTTCTGCTTCCAATGCAATCGCCATCGTGCCTACGCCGGGCTCGCTGATGCCGCAGCGTTCCTGACTTATGCCGTGGCAGGGCAGCAGTCCGGCTACGTCATGCGCGGCTACAAGGCGCGCCGACCCGTGGATGAGCATGTCACGATCGTCGCGTTGCTGGTCCTGCTCGCGCTGTCGATACACTCCCAATGCCCAGGCGTGCTCGCCGGCGCGCCGGTGACGCACTGGGCAACCGTGCCGTCCTTGCCGGCCAAGCCGGGCGAGCATCCCTTGCATCGCATCGTCAGCAGTTCAGCCCCGGGCGGCGAGGTGGCTCTGGTGGCCGCCGCCCGCGCTCAGCGCCCACGCGACGTCGACCCGGAGCACTTCAGCACGGACGCCCGGCTACCCCAGGGCTCGCACGTGCTGCTGATCGATGACACCTGGACGGGCGGGGGCCATGCGCAGTCTGCGGCTCTGGCGCTGCGAAGGGCGGGCGCGGCACACGTGTCCCTGCTCGTTGTGGCCCGCTGGATCAGGGAAGACTTCGGTGAGAACGCAAAGTTCTTGCGAGAGCTTGCAGGCCAGGATTATGACCCGGCGATCTGTCCGTGGACAGGCGGAAGCTGCCCACAAGCCCGACTCAGCCGATGAGATCCGATGCCCGAACGCCGCCTTTGGCGGCGGCATAGGTGTAGTAGTCGCTGATGCGGATGGCGTCGGTGGGCCAGGTGTAGCGCGAGTGCTCGATGGGGCGGCGCTGGGCGTCGTAGGTCGTGGCGTGGACGACGAACACGATGGTCGCGTCCGGGATGCCGAAGGTGTCGGCCTCGAAGGGGTTGGCCCGGCGGGCGCGGGTGTGCTGGAGGACGGTGGCGATATTGCGGCCGGTGGCCTGCTGCGCCGCCACGGGCCAGGGGGTAGCCGGGTCGATGGCGCGGAGCGTGCTTTCCGCCTCGGCGGCGAGGCCGGTGATCCAGCTGACGTGGATCTGGATCGGCTGGCGGTCGTCCGCGGAAATGTAGACCGCGCGCCGGACCCACGCCGGCGAGTCGGCGGTTTCCAGCGGCAGCGCGATGTTGTCGGGCGGCGGTTCCTGGTAGACGTCGACCCTGTCTAGTTCCAGCGGCACGCCGGGGTCTGGCTCAGCGGTGGTGTAGAGGCGGCTGGGCAGGGTGAGGCGCGAGCGTTTGCGCCGGACGATGTGCCCGCGGCCGCGGACGGCCTTGGCATAGCCTTCGTGGCTGATCATCGAGAGCGCATCGCGGGCAGTGATGGCCGACACGCCATACATCGCGGTGATCTCGTTGCGGGACGGCAGCAGCGCGCCCGGCCCGTAGGTTCCGTTTCTGATCTTGTCTCTGAGCTCGCTGGCGATCTTGACGTACTGCGGTACGACTGCGGGGGATGGCCCAGTGCTCATCGTTCCTCCCTCCCCGAGACATGCCTGCCTACGTTCAGGTTAGCTAGCCAGGCTTCAACTGCCAAGGTTGACGGTACAGAGTTGACATACCAAGCTGAAGAACGCATGGTTGGGGTACGCGATTTTCGCGAGGGGAACTCAGGGGGGTCGGCACGGGGAGGCTGGCCGGTGCGGGTCTACATGATCGGAAGGGACTACCAGGCAACCGAGATCGACACGGCTGACGCCGCCAGGCGGTTCACGGCCTGGCTGGCGTACGGGGCCAACCCGGTGCTGGCCGAAGTCATCCAGACCTGGTTGTGGCAGCCGCTCGACGCGGGCGGGCTGGGGGCACTCGCGGAGTCTGACCGCGATGTCGCGGCGCTGCGGAGCGAGATCGCCGCCCTGTGGCGGCGCGGGCAGCAGCAAAGCGAGCCGGATGGGCGGGCGGCGCGGTGAAGCACCACCTCCCGACGCACCGGACGGGGCGGCAATGGGCCGCCATGGCCCGTGAGCTTGCCGTTCCGGCACCATTCAAGATGTCCGAATTCCGTGCCCGTATCGAGAGACACACCTATCGCGTCCTCGAGATGATTCCGGCAGTCATGAGACCAGGCGCTCCCTCCGGGATATTGCTCCGAACGGCCGGCGCGGACTATTTCTATTACGAAGAGCAGACGTCGCCCTTCCACCAGGCGCACATCCTGCTTTCCCTCGCCGCCCATGTGCTCCTCGGCGATTCAGCGGGCCCATCGGTCGACCCGCGGCTGCTGCCCGACGTGAGCCCAGAGCTGGCCCGGATGATGCTTGGCAGCACCGTCGGTAATCCGGTGACGCACGCGGAGGCCGAGGTCTTCGCGTTCCTGGCACTGGAGCGCGCCCGCCCTGCTTCCTACCCGCCGTCTTTGGCGCGGCGTGCTCTCCGGGAGCTGAGGCCGCTGCATTCGGCGCTGCGTGAGTCGGTTCCGGAGGCTGCGGGCACGGCGGCCTGCCGGTTCAGGCCCGCCGCGAGCATCCGGCTGCACTTGCAGGTCGTTCAGATCCGCGATGCCGCGCTGGCGCTCAGGCCGTACCGGGATCCGCATGTGGTCCTGGCCGCCACGCGTGCTGCCCGCGCTGCCGGGCTCGCCGGGCCCGAACTTGCGGCCATGGTGGAGGCGTCCGTTCTTTCCGCCGCTATGCGCGACAAGAGTACTGGTCGCCCAGTACGGAATGCGCCCGCTCACACGGGCCGGCCGCCCGCGGCCGGACCGGACCTGCGCAGCGAGACCGCTTGCCTGGTGAAGATTTCCCGGGCGCTCGCCCAGTTGCGGCGAGATGGAGACCCGGAACGCGGCGAGATTGGCAAGAGTCGGCCGGACAGCTTGGCCTTGCCGGTGCAGGCCGACCACGCACGGCTGCGTTAGGGCACTACTGCTGTCTTGACGGCGGCAGCGTGGCCATGAAAGGTAGGAGATTGCGGTGTCACTTCGCCCGGAGGGTCCAGTTGTGGACGGGAATGTCACGGGGGATCATTACGCGCGCTTGGCCGCCACGTACGACGAGAACTGGGCTTACAGCCCGGCGTTCGTGGACTGGATGACCGGCTGCATCCAGCGACGGCTGCGGATTACCGAAGGTGATCTTGTTGCCGACATCGGCTGCGGTACGGGCCTTTATGCGCGCAGGCTGGCGCGGTACGCTGCAGCCGTCGTGTGCGCCGAGCCATCCGCGCCGATGCTGGCCCAGGTCCCTGCAGACGACACGCTGATCCCGGTCGCAGCGAGCGCCGAGGATCTGGCCGCCGGCCGCGTCGGCTTACCGCAGGGCGGCTACGACGCGATCTTGCTCAAGGAAGTGCTGCACCACGTGGCGGATCCTGCAACGGTGATCTCGGGGCTGGCCCGCCTGCTGCGACCGGGCGGGCGGATGCTCGTGGTCATGCTGCCCACGCAGATCAGCTACCCGCTGTTCACCGCGGCGCTGGAGCTGTTTACCGCCCGCCAGCCCGACCCGGCCGTCATCGCTGGCAACATGCACACCGCAGGCCTGTACTCGGCGCTGACCTACGAAAGCTTCCCGCTGACGTTCCTGACCAAGCGGTACCTGCAGATGGTCCGCAACCGGTACATGTCGCTGCTGTCGTACTTCGACGACGCGCAGCTGGAAGCGGGCGTGGCCGAGATCCGGCAAGCCAACCCGGGAGAGACGATCGCGTTCACCGATACCTTTGCTTTCGTCCTGGGGACCGCGGCATGACCGGCGAACTCGACACGCGCCTGCTGCGCCTGAAGGCCGAGCTGGACGATCACGCGCGGATCGCCCGCTACCTCGGCCTGGACTTCGAGCGGCCGATCCAGTCGCTGGGCGACGGGTACCCCGAGAACGCGATCGCGTGGGTCGGGAAGATCACCGAGCGGCTGCTCAAGCAGCTGTGGCGGCATCACAACGTGCCGGGCACCCCGGTCGGGAAAACGCTCAAGGACCTGATCAGCGGGTGCCGGCCATACATACGCAGCCACACGGTGATCGAGGCGCTGCACGACATCCAGCGGCTGCGCAACCGTTCCGCCCACGACGGGTACCAGATCGCCGACGAAGACGGGCTGACCGCGGTCCGCCGGTTGCTGGATGTCCTGGCCTGGTACACGAGCACCGGTAGCGGCGCGCTCAGCGGGCATGTTCCTAGGCTCGCGCCTGCGGTCGCCGCCAAGGCCGAGTTTCTGGCCGGACTGTACGTGACCCTCGATTACCGGTTAGCCAAGCGGTTCGAGCTGTCGCAGCACACCGTCTACCAGCTTTTCGTCCGCGAACGCGGGCTGCGCAGCGAGTACGTGGAGCTGCTGCTCAGCCGGGACGTGAGTGACGTGGCCAAGGTTCTGGCGGTCACCGGCGGGGAGCTGCTGCAGACCCGGCTGCCCAAGCTGACCCGGTTCCTGATCCTGGAGAACGGCAGCGGCGAGGTACCGGATGCGCTGCGGGATGACTGCCGGGTGGTGACCTACGACCATTTCATGGACGCCTTCGTCGACCTGGGCCGCCACCTCGCCGACGTGGCCGGACTGTACCCGCGGCTGGACGCGGCGACGGTCCCGGTCGCTGGTGACCTGCTGACCGCCGACGAGCGGTCCGGCCAGATGCGGATCACCGAGGCCGGGGCCGCGTCGGCCCTGCTGGACGAGGTGGCGGCCAGCGGCGGGAACCTGCTGATCGTGGGCCGGCCGGGAAGCGGCAAGACCACCTTGCTCAAGCAGCTTGTCACGTCGGCGGCGGTCGCCGGTGCCCGGCGCTACCGGTTCTTCTTCGACCTGAGCCTCAAGGACCGCGCGGAGTCGTTCGCCGATTTCGTTGCCCGAACGCTCGCCCCCTACATGGCGGTCGAGGCCGCCTATGTGTACCCGGCGTTCTGCTACTTCGCCCGCGCGGGATCGGTGATGTGCGCCGTGGACGGTTTCGACGAAGCGGTCTCGGAGTTGACCCAGGTGGGCTTCCTCGAGCTGTTCGCTGAGCTGGCCGAGGTTCTGTCGGCGGAATCGGCCGTCGTCATGACCTCGCGGGTGTCGTTCCTGGAGGACTCACCCCAAGTCCGGCGGCTGATGGATGGCACCAGCCTGATGTCGGAGAAGCTCATCCAGCAACTCCACGCCGAGGGGGTTGATCCGCTGCGGGTGCCCAGGTTCTCCGTATTGCGGCTACGTGATGAGACGTCCGGCGGTTCGCTGCTGGGGGCGCAGCTGGCGAGCGAGCTGGGTCCGGAGGGCCAGGCTTGCTCGAGTGTGAGCGGCGCAGCCGGGCCTGGGGGCCCGGGCAGCCCGAGTGACCTGGATGATCTGCTGTGGCGGCACATCACGCAGGTCGTGGAGCCGGGGCTGCTGCCCAAAGTGGTGGAGGTCTTCGGGCTGGCGTTCGTCCGCGGTGTGACCATGTTCACCTTCGTCGACCTGGTCAACGAGCTGGGTATCGAGGTGTTCGAGGGCGGCCGCGTCAGCCTGGGCGGATTCCGGCTGATGGCACTTTTCCGTCCGGCCGGTCCCTCGGGCGGATGGGCCGCCGCGGGATCCGGCGGTGCCGCGGTGGCGTTCCGGCATGCTGCCTACCAGGAGCTGCTGGCTGCCGAGTTCCTGCGCACCGCCGAGGGCCGTGCGGCTGCGGTGACCGCCGCGTCGCGGCCGAGGCTCACCGAGCAGGTCCGGCAGTTCCTGTGCCGCCGTGGCGGCGATGCCGCTGGCACCGGCGACTGCATCCTGCCTGCGGGAGTGTACGTGGTCGGGCCCGGCCACTACCTGATGCTGCGCCGCATCGATCGGCCGGTCCGGCTCGACCGGTTCCCCGTCACCGTCGGCCGGTACAAGCGGTTCCTCGGCGCTGTCGCGCGCGATGGGTCGGCGCGGTGGGATCACCCGGCCATGCCAGCGGGCTACGTCCACGAGCCGTGGCGCGAACGGCTCCGGGTGCCTGGCTACTACGACGATCCCGCCTACGACAACCACCCGGCGGTCGCGGTCAACTGGTGGAGCGCGTATGCGTTCGCCCGTTTCGAGGGCAAGCGGCTGCCGACCTCCCTGGAATGGGAGGCCGCCGCGCGCGGCACCGACGGGCGGCTGTTCCCCTGGGGTGACCAGGCCGACCTGACCATCGTGAACTGCGCCGACTCCTGGAGCGACCACCCGCTGATCACCTACGAGGCTTGGCACGAGGAACTCGGCCGGGGACGCCTCGCCGACGCCCTGCCCGGCTCGGTCGACGCGCACCCCGCCAACGTGTCCCCGTTCGGGGTCCGGGAGATGTCCGGCAACGTCTGGGAATTCACCGCCACGGTGCTGGAGGACCTGAACGAGGCCGTCATCTGCGGCGGCTCGTTCGACAACCCCTACCGCGCGGTGCAGGCATCCTCGAAGGGCACCTACCGGCGCCGGGGAGCCAGTAATGCGGTCGGCTTCCGATGCGCCCAGGACCTGACATGAGCACCCCGCGCGACATGCCGCCCCGGCGGGCACCTGCCCAGGCCGGCGGTCAGCGATTCGGACGCGTCATCGACCGGCAGCCTGCTGGCAGCGGCCCCGGCCGGCGGATGGGGACCTACTTCGTCCGCGACGACGAAACTGGTGCTACGTGCTCGTTCGACTACTCCGACATCGTCACCGAAGGATTCCGAACCATCCGCACCGGCGAGCGCGTTCGCTTCTTGCCGGACCCAGCCAACTCCGGCCATGCCATCTACGTGATCCGCCTGGACCTGCCCGACATCGAGAAGTATTACGAATGATGCTCGGACCTCTTGCTCGTTGCGGCGGAATCATCCGTGCTCCCGCCACCGGCTCACGCCGAGTCGCTACGCCGCACGGGTCGGCGTCAGTCCTCGGCCTGCCGAGAGGAAGCGTGCGAGACTGCCCGGCAGCCTTGGTGAGGATGAGCAGTGTGTTGAGCGGCTTTCTTCCGTGAGAACATGCGGCGTCACCTTGCCTATGAACACGACGGAGACCAGAAAGTTCTGCTCGACGGCGACGGCACCCTCATGAACACGATTGCCTTCAGGGTCTACCCGGTGACAACGATCAAGCGGGGGTAGTGCCCGTCACGGAGGGTTAAGTCCGCTGGGTGCTGTGGCCGCCGTTCGGCGCCTATCGCCGACTATTTGCGACTTCCTACAAGGCAGCTATGTGCTGCATCTGCGCACAGATACTCCAGTTCTGGCATGCTAATCAGACCCGAATCCGCGAGTAGGCCGGTGACACGCCTCCGTGAATGCCGATAGGTGCCGCTCTGACCTGGGATGATGATCATTGCGAAGTGACGATCATCTCAGCGGAGAGGACACCTATCTGGTGGCAAGGATACGCGGCGGAAAGCGGAAGCGCCGGCAGGTGCGTGCCGGCGTGGCGGACCGGGCGCTGACCCCGAACGCGGGGATGGCCGCGGTCACTGAGCTGTGTGACCGGCTGGGCGTGATCGCGGCACTGGATGCGGCCGTCGGGCCGGTGAAGCAGCGGGACCGCGGGTTCGGGGCCGGGCAGCTGCTGACGGGGATCGCTGCGGCGCAGCTGGCCGGGGAGGATTTCCTGACTGGGCTGGACCGCCACCGGGCGGACGCGGCCGGGCAGCAGCTCACGCCGGTGCCGGGGCTGGCCTCGACGACGGCCGCGGGCCTGGCCCGCCGGATCACCGGCGCGCAGTGGCTCGCGGTGGAGACGGGACTGGCAGCAGTCACCGGGCGGATGATGGGCCTGCTGCCGCCGGCGCGGGCGGCGGCGCTGACCGCAGGGCCGGTCACCATCGACCTGGATGCCACCGACGTGGAGGTCTACGGCCGCAAGAAGCGCGGCGTGGCCTATAACCACCAGGCCAGCGGGCCGGCCGGCCGCACGTGGCCACCTGGGCCGAGACTGAGATCGTGCTGGCCGCCGACCTGGGCTCGGACACCGACGACCCGCGCGCCACCGCGCCGGCCCTGCTGCGCCGCGCGCTGGCGGCCCTGCCCGCGCAGGCCCGGCAGCCCGGCCGGGTCGCGATGCGCGCCGACGCCGGCTATTTCGCCGGCGCGCTGGCCCGCGCCGCCCACGACGAGCACATCGCCTTCGCGATCGGCGCGCGCCGGATCGCGCCGTTGTGGCGGCTGCTGGACGGCATCGCCGAAGAGGACTGGACCGATGCCATCGACATGGACAACGCGCAGGTCGCCGTGGCTGACTACTGCCCGGACTGGTGGCCGGCCACTACCCGGCTGCTGATCCGCCGGGCCCGGCTGGACCCTGGCCAGGTCTCGGCCGATCTCCGGTCGCGGCGGCGCCGGACCCTGCACCCTGACCAGCGTGCCCTGCCCTTCCCCGAGCTGGCGGCCGAGCCGGCCATCTACGGCTACTCGTTCATCCTGACGAACCTGGACGTGTCCGCGCCGGATAGGGCCGCCGCCGCCGAGCACTGGTACCGGCACCGCACCACGGTGGAAAACATCTTCCGCGACAGCAAGCACGGCGCCGCGCTGCGGCACCTGCCCTCTGGCTATGTCAAGGTCAATATGGCCTGGATGCGGGGCGCGCTGCTGGCCGCCTGCATGGCCGGCTGGCTGCACCAGCTCACCGCCCGCACCCGCGGCGAGGACATCACACAAGGCCACGGCGTCCGCGGCGGCAAGGCCATGATCGCCACCTTGCGCCGCCGCCTCATCGCCGTGCCCAGCCGGCTGACCCGCCACGCCAGGGCGCTGGTGCTGCGGCTGCCCCCCGGCCACGACCTGCTCGCCGAGGTCCTCGCCCGGCTGCGCGCCCTGCCCGTCCCGGCCTGACCCGCACCCGCCCGAGCGCCGTCCCCCCATCCCGATCCCTGGCTAACCAGCCACGTCCGGGAAGCAAGCCCCGCAAACGCGAACCCGGCACGACAGCCGGACCGCCAGCATGCCACGTGCCGGGAACAGCACACATCAAGATCACCAGTCAGGATCAAGATCAGCTCACTGCGCTACTCGCGGAATCGGGTCAGATGACGCATTAGCAACCACCGCCGGGTTTTGCGCTACCGCCGGACTCATCCGGCAGAGCTGAAGGCGACGCCGCTCGCCTTGCGGATCTTTGGGAGCAGCCACCCGACAGCGAGGCACAAGACGGCCGTGATCACCTGCGTCACCAGGAGCGATCTCGGCGGTGGATCCTGGGAACCGATACCGAGCAGCGCAAATCCGATGACGGCATCGATTCCCATCATGATTCCCGCCAACCAGGCAAGAACGCAGGTCAGTCCGCCCAGGAATGACATAAGTTTCCGCAGGCCGCTCATGTTTGCGATGCATGCGATGCCGAGCAGGCCGATGCCGACCGCCCCGATGATCACTGTCCAGATAGCCACAGGCGGCCACTGCGTTACCACGATGGCGTGCGCGACAACTTTTGAGGAGAAAAGCGCCTTCGCTCCATCCGTCTCGGCCGTCTGGACAAGGGCATTGACAATGACGGCCAGCATGTAGGAGAAGCCCACCGCAAGCACGGAGCAGATCGCTAGCCGCAACGCCGCCCTCTGCCGCACGCTCGTAATGTTCTGGCCCGTGCTGATGGTGGCCTTGTACATGCTAACGGTGGATTGCGTGAGATCAGCCCAGCCCTTGATACTCTGATAAAGCCCAAGAACCCCGACCACGACAGCCACCACAGCGGCCGGTAACCCGGCCCAAAGTGCCAGGTGAGAAAACAGAGCCAGCGGATCCCACAACGTAGGAAAGTGATCAGCACTTGCCACAGATCCCCCTCAGATGCGGGAGGAGCGCCCTCCCCGCTCGTATCACGAACCGGGACGAATTATGCCTGCGAACGGCACCCCCTTGTCCAGCGAGTGCAGACATTCACAAATCTGCAAGGTCGTCGGGCGAGGAGATCGGCGGGTACCCCGCCCCTTCGTTAGCCGGTCCTGGTCATGCTCGTGACAGCCCGTCTGCCCGAAGATCTGTGGCGCAACCGCAGCACTGGCGAAGCTCCAGTCACCCCGCTCCGTCGGGGCTAGTGCACTGGAGCGGGCTTAGCATCGCCCCGGCCGGCGTACACTTCCCAGGCCACCCCGCCCCAAAGTGTACCCATCAGATCGGAGCTACCCAGATGGGCTTGTTCGGCCGCACATCTAAGGAGACAGCAGATCCCGCTGCTGCCCCGGAGCCGATACCGACCGTATCCGTCAGCGATCTGGCAGCAGCAGCCCAGCTCATGGATAGATGGGACGCAGCCAGGGGTAACAGCGACGCGATGTGGGACTGTCTTGAGGCCTTCGCCCGGCTCGGCGGCTTCCGCAGCGCGGAGACGACGCTCCACGCTGGCTACATGATGGGGGACAGCTACGCTGCGGTCCGGCGGCCGTGGCGCTGGTGGGCCGAAGCAGCCCGTCTGGCCAACGGCCAAGGCGAATACGCGCTAGTCGGCCGCATCTTCCTATTTACGGCTCACTTTACTGGTCTGATATTGCCTAAAATGGATGTGGCCACCCAGGCGGAAGTGGGTCTCTCCTACCCGGACGGCGGCACCTATCAGGATATCGCACGAAGTGCGGTAGATTCTCTCAGTCGCCTTTCCCCTGACATGCTCATTCTCGATATCGTGGACGATCAGGTCAATGTCACCTCTGCCCTGAAAGCTGCTAACCTCGTCGCATCATCTACTAACGCTTAACGATTCAGACCGCGCTCAGATCCCCGTTCAGGTGTGGATCGGCGGACCTTGATCCCTGCACGCGGTGCCGCGTATATCGGCGGTTACCTGGAGCCCTCCCTGTGGACGCCGCGTCTGACTATGAGGTCCGCGGCGTTGACATGAAGCCAAAGAGCCTTCGCGTGGTTAGCCGCTTAGTTCGAAAAGCATCAGCGACAAGAGGATTTGTACAGGCTCTGCGGGGACGGGGACACTGCCCAGATAATGCATCCGCGAGGCAGCAAAAGGGCACACAAAACACCTGAGTAGTCTACAGCGAAGACACCCAGATTCGGGCTCCAGATAACGAAGGCGGCTAATTGTGCGGGGTGTAACCGGCGAGGCCGGGCGGCTGCGCATGGCTTCCCGGCGCTGGGCGGGGATACGCCAGGCGGAGCGTCGACCTAATCCTCGGTGACTGGGTCTGTGGTGTCCATGGTGGCCAGGAGGTCGCGGATCTCTGGCTCGGTGCAGAGGTCAACTGGGAGGATCTGGCCGCGCTTCTCGTTGAGGACAAGTTCTGTGGCAGTGCCAGCCAGGATGTTGCTCGCGTCGGCATCCGCCCAGCGCACGCCGTTGAAGGCTGTTCGCGTCCACCGGCCGGCCACCATGCAGTCGAGGGCCGACCGCCCGTAGATGTCGGGGGCAGTGCGCCGGACTGCGATCACCCGGGCGGCATCGACGCCCGGGGCCACAGCGAACGCCTCGCGCAGCGTCACGAGCACGTACCCCGCGATGAGCAGCATGTAGAGCGCGGACCGCTCGCCCTTCGGGAGCTTGCGGAGCGTCAGGTTCCCGGCCTGGGTCGTGCCCGGCAGCCGGTCGGGAACCGCGGCCTCGCCCGGGACAAGCACGATCAGGGAGAGCTCGGCGCCGTCGATGCCAACCGGGGCGGCCGGGGCCTCGTTGTCCTCAAACGCTTCGGCCAGCGTCGCCAGCACGGTGTCCGGGTCGTTGCCGGTCAGCCGTGCCCACTGCTTATCGAGTTCCTGCTGGGCCTGCGCCTGCTCCGCCTGCGCCCGCCGCCACCGGTCATTGAGTTCCGCCTGTGCTGCCTGCGCCGCATACTGCCTGGCCGCCGCGCGCCTGGCCCGGCTGAACATGCCGACGCCGCGTAGCGCGTTCTTCTCATGCCACTCACGGACGGCGTTCGGGTCCGGAAGTTGGGGCATCGGGGCAACGGGCCGCTCAACCGGCGGGAAGTCGTGCCGGTGCAGGCTGATGATCTCCTGGAAGGTGGCGGCCAGCCGCTGGGCCTCCCTGGCCTTGTCCGCCTCGGCCTGCGCACGGCGGGCGGCGGCGGCCTGGCGCTCCAGAGCCGCCCCCGTTGGACGACCGCTGCTCCTGCCACCGCTCTTGCGGTTGCTGGTGCGGCGGCGCTTGCCGCCGACCGCGCCATAGACACTGAACGGTCCCACGCCGGAGGAGAAACCCGTCCGGCCGGTGCCAACGTGAACGCGCGCGATCCGAGGCCCGACGCCGGCCCGCACGCCATGACTGGACACCCTGACCCGGACACCAGGTGCAAGCTTGACAGAGAACCCCATAGAGCGCTCCAGACCACAGCTTTCAGTCTTGCGAGAGCCCAGCGCCCGCTCCCGAGCACCGACTCGGTTCTGGACGGATAAAACCAAGGGTAATACCGACGGCGCGCATATCATTCACTCGGCGCACGCAAGGTACTTTCCCCCATTAGGGCAACTGGCGCTAGGCCGGCGGCTCGGCGAGCGCCTGGTCGTCACTCGGTGTAACCACGATTGTGGTACCCAGTCAACCTCTTCCGTCAACTTGGCTGAGCCCGTCAGGTCGACGTAGCCGCGCGAGACCGCGCTCAACGCGGCTACGAGAGGACGTTGTTAGCTGTGTTGGCGTGTTTGGGCTGCCAGCGACTGGCGTGATCCGGGAGTTGCCTTGTAGATGCACGCCCCGCCTGTGGCTATCACCGCCAGTGATCGCGGATGTACTCGTGGGCCTGCATGACATCTGTCAACGAGTGCGTGGCGTTGCCTTTTCGTGTGCAAAGCTCGGCCCGGCCCTTGTCGATCAGGAACATCGGGCGTGCGGCCTGGCTGACGGCGACGCGGCAGATCTGTATACCGTGAACGTGGGGGAATGAGAGCGTAACCAGCTTGGACGGGTCGGGCTTGATGCTTGCCGACAAGGCGCTGCGGAACTTGAGCTCGAATTCGTCTACCGTCTTCTTCCCCGAGAAGTGCTGCAGGTCATCGCCGAGGCCCATCGGTTCTCCCCAGTCAGCTACGCCGATCAGGAGAGTTCCATCGCAGGTGTTAAGGAAGGCGCAGACAGCCCTTAGGCAGGCCTTGAGCACCTCCGGATTGTTCCCCTGGAGGCTAGTGTCCCATCGCATGGTCTGCTTGAACTCAAGAGACTGGCTTTCACCGCTGGCTATCAGCAACTCAAGGTCGGCAGTCTTTTCGATATCGCGGAGCTCGTCCAGAACCGCCTCGGAGTTCTTCGGCCTGTCGTCCCGATCAGCCGCCATCATCGAGAAGATGAGCGCGTCCAGGCGGGGCGGAACGTCCTTGCGCAGCTGGGATGGCTGCACCGCCTGGGTTGCGATGTCGCCGCCACCGGGCGGAGCGGCGAGGGTGAGAAGTTCGTACAGCACCGCGCCGAGAGCATAAAGATCCGCACGGTGATCGGGACAGGCGCCGCTTAGGAGTTCGGGGGCAGCGAAGCCCTCCGGCGTCAGTTGTACGACGTCGGGCAGGGAGGCTTCCTCGACCGAGATTGCCATATCGAAGTCTCCAAGGTGGGCCACGCCGCGCTCATCGAGCAGGACGTTCGTTGCGGCGACGTCGCGGTGAATGACGCCACGTTCATGTACGTGCGCAAGCGCACGGCACAGTTGCCGGGCTGTCCGGAAGAAGTCCGTCAGGCCCACCGATGATCCCTGCGCCGCGAGGTCGGCGCAGTGATCACGGAGTCTCCCGCCGGGCAGGTACTCGAACACCAGGTACGGGCTCGGCGATTCCAGGTCGAAGTCGTGCAGGCTGACGATGCAGTCGTGGGCTCCTACCGTGCCCATCATCTCTACCTCACGCTGGCTGGCGATAGAGGCAGGACCCGGCTCCATAACAGCCAGGGCAACGCGCCGGTGCCCCTTTGCCTTCAGGTCGGATGCGAGGTAGGTCCATTTGCGCTCGCCATGAGCAATGACACGCTCAATGCGGTACCGGCCCGCGAAGACAAAGCCCGCAGGCAGAGAGGCATCCACGATCAGCGTCACCTTCTTCGGTCTCTTACGCTCTTTTTCAACGCATCCGGTCTGAGTCACACCATTCATTCGACGCGGGGGGAACTGTCCCGGTTGGCGCGAACGGACCGGAGCTGCTGCACCAGTTTGACCGACGACAGCAACGAGAATCACCCGAACGTCATGAAGCTCAGCCCTGGTGCGAGGTTCGGCAGGGTGAAGTGGGGATGCTCGCAATGCTCACAACGCCCTTGAGCAGTTCGGGCTCTACGACGACTTCATCCTCGTCGGCGAAGCGTGCGAGTACCGCCGACGGCGGTGCAGCCGCCCGGCGGACACGTGTGGGGCCGACTGTGGAGCAGCGGCGCGCGCAATCAGTACTGGCTCACCTCGGTAGATCGCAAGATCTGCGTCGGGTGTCGGGGAGCCGTCGGTCAGGTAGCCGCGCGCCTGAACAGCGCCACGAGAAGGGCCGTCCCGTGGTGGCGCAACGGCGCGTGCAGCCGTGGCCAGATCTCAGCCAGAACAGCACGAACCTCTTCGGCCGGCAGGCTCTGTCTTGCATCGACGAATCCGGCCAACACCACCGCCTGGCGGCTCGGCCGCTACTACCGGACTTATCCCGCCTACGTCGAGGACGAGGTCAAAGCGGCCCTGGACGACCCGGGCAGCCAGTTCCACCGCGGACCGGTAGTGCTCGGCGCGCGTGGCGCTGCCACCGACGACGGGCCAGCCTTCGCCGTGACCGACCGCAACTACCCTGTCCGCCCGCTGGCCCGGCGACGCCTACCTGCTCGGCCGCTGCCTCCGCGCTCTCCTGGCCTCCGCCGCCCAGCCCGGCCGTTAACCTTACGTCGCGCCGGGCAACGCTCGGAGAGCAGATCAGGACGGTCGCGCGAAGCGCGCCGATGGATAAACGTACGGTCCCCCGCCGCGGGCCGGACTCTGTGCCCTGGGGCAGGCTTGTGGCATGTCACCAGATGACGACGACGCCGCCAGCTTCCCCGGCGCGCCGGGCGGCGTCTTCGATGGTGACCGGGCGCAGCAAGATCTGCTCCTGGAGGAGCTCGCGCGAGGCCGAGGGGTCGATGACCCGCCCGGACGCCAGATCCACGGCAAGGTGTCCCTTCTGGGAGGACAAGTCCATCCCGGCGGCGATGGCGTCGACGTGCTCGCGCAGCAACGTGGACTCACGCTGGAACCGGGGGACATGCCCAGGCTCGACGTCCAGGTCACCGGTGGCCAGCTGGGGGAAGAACTCCGCGCCGAGCGAGCGGACCTGCGGTGATGCCCAGACCTGCGTGCGCCAGGACTCGGCTCCCGCCGCCGGAGAACTGCCCGGTCGCTCGGCGAGGAACGTGATCTTCCCGCCGGCATCTCTGACAAAGGCATGAACGGCCAGGCTCATGCCCGGCAGTGAACCACGCCCGCGCGGCCGGCTCCACACGATGACCGCCGCCCGGGGCAGGACAGGTCGTTCAGCCCTGGTGCCAGGTCCCGTGCCCGCTTCCGGCTGGGCCGGGGCAGGCCCCGGAAGATCTCGGCTGCCTGCTCGGCCGCAGCCAGCGCCTCGCCGCCCCGGTGGGCTGCCGGCAGCGCCATCGCGCCCTGGTCATCAGCACCTGGGCCAGGGCATCTCGGAACTGCTTTCGCCAAGCCGGCAAAAGCCCGGCAACCGGGAAGTCACGCAGCCGCCACGAACATTCCCGGACTCGGCGCCATTCCCGGCGCTCGCTCCGTCACCGTGAGCACCGCGGCGTCACCATGAGCACGAACCGCCGATCCCGCGCCTGGAATGTCTGGTCCTACGTGCTCATCTTGAGCGTCGTCGCCATGCTGGCGGGCCAGGAGCGGATCGACCCGGACCGCATCTCCTTTGTCAAGGGTCCTCAAGCACGTGCGGCGCAGCGTCATCCGCCAGTCCGTGCAGGCAACCGTGCAGATCAAGCAGCTCTTGGCGACGATGGGCCAAGGTCCGCCGCAAGCTCGACAACGGTGCCCGGCGACTGCGCGAATCCGACCGGTCCCTCAAGAGCCCGGCCTCGAAGTACTCTTTCCCGCAAGCCAGGCCAGATCCGCCGTCCTGCCCGCCGGGTGGCCGCCAAGGTGTTCACACTCCACCCGTGATGGTTCAGTAGGTCAAGGAGCCGCATTGGTAGGAGCCGCATTGGTAGCCGCGGGGGACGGTGACCGATGCGCGTGCCCGGTTGGCTGCGGTCGGCGGTAGCCACCGGAAGTCGGTGGAGCACGCCCAGCAGCTTCGACCGTTCCCGGCCCTGGCCGTGGTGAAGTGTATGACCCGGACCGGCAGGTAGGTCGAGGGACTGACGAACAGCGTGTTCGTAAAGGTGGTGATGTAGCCGGCCGGGCGCGGTCCCGGAGTGGCTGACGTCCCCGGAGCAAGCCCGTGCGGCGGTGTCGGTATGTTGACCGATCCGGTTATCTTGAGGGTCAGTGCCCCGTCGATCCTGGCGTAGCCTGCCATCTTGTAGCCGCCGCAGGCCAGGGTCCGCTCGGTTAGCGACGGCCAGTCCGGGCCCGGCTGACCGGTCACTTCCTGGAACCAGGCCGTCGTGCAATCGGTCACGGGAGTTCCGGAGGGCATTCCCGGTGTCAGGTACCACTGGTGCCGGATGTAGTCGACCTCGACTTCCCAGAGCTTTCCGTTGACGATGCCGGTTCCGGTGGTGTCCTGAAGCTGCGCGTAGGCGCCGAAGGTCTCGGTGCTGTTACGTCCCCGGTAGGACCAGGTGACGAGTTCGTAGGACGTAAGTCCTTCAAAGTCGAGGGAAGAATCCGCGGTGGGGGCCACCGACGTGGTCTCGCGCATGACCTGGTCGTCGTGGGCGAGCGCGTTTTCGACCCGGCGGACCACATACGGCTGGGCCCGCCGTGGCCCGGGCTCGGGTGCCGGCAGCGGCAGGGCGCGTGGCGTGGGGCCACCGGCCCAGGTGGCGGCTGGGTCTGTGGTGGCCCGGGCTCGGGTGGCGGCTGGGCCTGTGGTGCCGCCGGTCGCCGCGATCACTGCGACCGCGGTGATCGCCGCCGCGGCGGCGGCCATCGCGGTCGCGTAACCGGCCGCGCGCCGCCTGCGCCGGCGGGCGAGCGCCCGGCCGACCCGCACGAGTCCCACGTGCCTGCCTCCTGCGGTCGCCGGCATTGCTCTGTGCCGCTAAAGACTAAGCCCGGCAACCGGGGGTTGCCTCCGCGGCCCCGCGATGTCACCCGCCTCCAACCCGGCCGGCTGCCGGGCTGCCCCGGGCCGGCCGTCCGGGCTGGAGGCCTGCCAGGCCGTCACAGGCCGTTGTTTCTGGTGTGGCAGCAGCCCATTCATTAGCTCCAGGGCAGTCTTGGCGTCCCGGACGAGCCGTGTGCGCTGGTGGTACCAGCGTGCACGCGCTTGGTGACGGCGCCGCCAGTTGCCCAGTGTCAACGGACATTAGGAACTGCCCGGTGGCGGCCATGAGTTCTGCCCGCTGATGGCCACCAGATCTGCCCGGTGGTGGCCATCAGGCGGGCCGCGGGTGGGTTAGTTCAGGGGGATCACTCCTTCCCCGGCGATGGCCTGGGTGAGCCGGATGCTGTCGCTGCTGGTCTGGCAGACGTGGGCGTGGTGCATCAGCCGGTCGGCGGTGGCGGTGGCCAGTGTCTTGGGCATCAGCTCATCGGACGCAACTGGTGCAGGTTGGAGCTGACCGCGGCACTGCGCCGTTCGTATGCGGCATCTACCAGGCGGTAGAGCCCTTCGGCGGCGTCGGGGCCGACCGGCAGCAGCCCGATGTCGTCGACCACGACGAGGTCGGCGCGCAGGATGCGGCTGATGGCCTTGGTGACGGAGTCGTCGGCGCGGTGCCGGCGGATCAGCACGCCGAGTTGCTCGAGGGTGAACCAGGCGACGTGGCGGCCGGCTTGGACGGCGGCCTGGCCGAGAGCCTCGAGCAGGAAGGTCTTGCCGGTGCCCGACGGTCCGCAGACCACCAGGTTCTCGTGCCGGCCGAGCCATTCCAGGGTGCGCAGCGCGGCCAGGGTGG
>Ga0335078_10001563_pt1 | contig 34516 bp, 22 predicted proteins | sample Lox_Sample_32_FD_206711 | JGI IMG/M metagenome (GOLD analysis project Ga0335078, IMG submission 206711) | Soil microbial communities from Loxahatchee National Wildlife Refuge, Florida, United States - Lox_Sample_3.2 | ecosystem: Environmental > Terrestrial > Soil > Wetlands | place: USA...
TTTCATCCATGACCGAACACTCCTTCCAGGGCATCTTTCCCTCCCTCCAAGGAGGAAAAGTGTCACCCATGTGTCCGGTACAATCTGTTACCTATGTCTCAGGTCGCTCAAAGTCCCGTAAATGGAGCAGCCCCTTTGCCTTCATCCTGAAAAGCGTTCGACTTGCGTGTAACAGAATCTGCGTTTGGCGTTAGGCCCTCTTGCGCTTCGCGGGAGGCGCCAACGCGACACCAGCCTCGGTGGTGAGCATGAGAAAAGTGAACGTCTCCTGCAGATACAGGCGGACCGCGGCATCGGTGTGGCTAAGATAACCAATGGAAACGTCCTGGCCAATGTGAAGTTCGAAATCGCCGCCACGAGTGGTCAGCACGAAGGCGCCGGCAATGGCGGGCGCCCATATGATTTGATCGTTGACAAGCCGCTTGACGTGCTCAAGGACCGGGTATCCATGGTCGCTGGTCTCGGCGAGCGCGGTATAAGCATCGGCGCCGAGCAGCACCGAGTATGGGCCGTTGACACCGACGAGACGCAACTGGCTCAAACCCTGGGCAATGGCTTGCGGGTACTCACGCACGTCGGCGGGGAGCGTCATGATCGGATTGCTGGTCCCCTGACGGATGCCCCCAATGCCGCCGGCGGCATAGCCTTCGAAGATGGCGCCGTCCTCAGCGAAGGCGATCTGTCGCGCGGCGTCCTTTGCCGGTTGCCAGTCGGAGTCGTTTGCGCCGCGGTCGACGTCGTCGATGGACTGGCGATCGAGTTCGAACGGAACCCGTAGTTCAACCAGCGCCTTCACCTCGCGCTGCCTCGCGACAATGCCTTCTGCCGGAGCCGCGATTGTCCGCAGGTGGCCGGTGCCGACGGCGGACAATGCAGTGCCGCCCGGCCCTTTTACGTCGGCGACGCGCCGTCCGGCAAGGTAGCGCTTGAGCGTGCGCGATGTTTCCTCTTCGATCTGAGCCCATGCTGCATCGGAAATGGGGGCAAGTTCGCGATGAAGGTTATTCATGTCGTATGTCTCCTTTCAGGGAACCGATGCCGAGCGAACCCTCGCGCACCGACGGGATGGATGCACTGGACCCGGCTGGCGATGGCGCGGCTGGGGGCTCAGCAACTGACGGCTGATCTTCAGTCACACTCTCCAGAAATGTCGCTGACGGAGCGAAGAACAGGTTTCCAGTGACGGCGCGGCTGAAGTCGAGCAGGCGGTCGTAGTTTCCAGGCGGGCGGCCGATGAACATGTTCTCGAGCATCTGCTCGATAGTGCGGGGCGACTGGCTGTAGCCGATGAAGTACGTGCCAAATTCACCATGAGCGGGGCGGCCAAAGGGCATATTGTCGCGCAGAATCTTGATCTCTTTCCCGTTCTCAACGATCGTCGTGAGCGCGTTGTGCGCTGACGTTGGCTTGACGGAATCGTCCAGTTCGATGTCGGCCAGCTTGGTGCGGCCGATGATACGTTCCTGGGCCTCGGTAGGGAGCGCATTCCACGCGTTGAGATCGTGAAGATACTTCTGCACGATGACGTAGCTGCCCGCCGCGAACGCGGCGTCCTCCTCGCCGACGAGCACGGCGTCGGCCACGGCCGCACCCCTGGGATTCTCGGTCCCGTCAACGAAGCCGATGAGATCGCGGTCGTCGAAGAAACGGAAGCCGTGCACTTCGTCCGCTGGCGAAACCGCATCACCGATGCGTGCCATGATTTGCGTCGCAAGCTCGAAGCAAAGATCCATCCTCTTCGCGCGGATGTGGAACAGCAGGTCGCCTGCTGTGGAAACCGCATGCCGCGTTCCGGCGCGAATCTCCCGGAACGGGTGCAACTCTGCCGGCCGTGGCGGCCCGAAGAGGCGGTCCCACGCGTCGGACCCAAAGCCCATCACGCAGGAAAGGCTTCCTTCCAGATCGCGAAATTCCACCGCCCGCACCAGCGCGGCGAGGTCAGCGCAGAACGAGCGCAGGGTGGCGCGATGGTCAACGCCCGGGTTGAGGGTTGCGACCAGGAAGATCGCGGCACGCGTAAGCGGCGCGGCTACCGGCTGCGCGAGGGTAGGCAAGCCATCTGCGGCCGGGGGCGCGCTCATTGGATTGGGTTCCATCGCGTGCAATCCTGGGGGCTACAAGAGTTCGGATCGCCAGCTTACCATCGCCCGCCGACGAACGTCCAACGGTCCTGAAATTGGGCGGTGGCTGAATTCGCCGGGCACGCCGCGAGGGAAGTTCACCTGTGGCAGTGGCATCTGTGGCTGCAGCGAAAAGTGTTTTGCTGCTGAATGAAAGTGCCCCGGCTGCGAGCACCGTGTTGCGGATAAACTGCCGGCGTCCGAGCAACATCTCCTCAGCAGCGATCGGATAGTAAACGATTACATTGAGTTCCCAGGTGCAGATGGTGTAGCTTGACTGGCGGCACCGGCCGCCTTCGACTCGAAAGCTGGTCGGGAAGGCGGCTCGAAGGAGCTTCTGCCTCTGCCGGGTGGGCCCGGTCGAAGAACCGGCCGCCCTTGCGGCCTATACCTATCGGAGGACTACTCAAATGAAAACACGGCAACTGGGAAACAGTGATCTTCACATTACTCCGATTGGGATTGGCGCATGGGCGATCGGCGGCGGCGGTTGGGAAGGAAGCATGGGGCCGCAGAAGGACAGCGATTCCGTTCCGGCAATCCATTCGGCGCTCGATCACGGCATCAATTGGATTGACACCGCTGCCTTGTACGGACTGGGGCACTCGGAGGAGATGGTTGCTCGCGCTCTGCAGGGTCGCACTCCGCGGCCTTACGTGTTCACCAAATGCGAGCGTGTCTGGGATAGTAAGGGTCGCATCGGCGCATCCCTGAAGGCGGAGTCTATTCGCCGGGAGTGCGAGGCCAGTCTGCGCCGGCTGCAAGTTGACGTGATTGACCTATATCAAATTCACTGGCCGGAGCCGGACGAAGACATCGAAGAAGGTTGGAGCGAACTCGCAAAGCTAAAGCAAGAGGGCAAAGTCCGTTACATCGGGGTGTCAAACTTCAATGTGGCGCAGATGAAACGCGCTCAGGCCATCGCTCCTATTTCTTCGCTGCAGCCTCCGTACGCAGTGGTGAGGCGGGAAATTGAGCAGGAGATCTTGCCCTTTTGCATCAGCGAGAACATCGGGGTGATTGTTTATTCGCCAATGTATGCCGGGTTGCTCACGGGAGCCATGACCCGGGAACGAGTCGCGAATTTCTTGCCCGAGGACTGGCGCAGAAATCTTCCTGGCTTCAAAGAGCCTGCGCTCTCCCGCAATCTGCGGTTGGTGGAACTGCTGCGCGCGATCGGCAAGCGCCACGGCCGCACTCCGGGAGAGGTGGCGATTGCCTGGACGCTTAAGCATCCAGCTGTGACCGGGGCAATCGTAGGTTTTCGCAGCGTGCAGCAGGTTGCAGGAATCATAGGCGCGGGAACTTTCCGCCTCCTGCCCGCCGAGGTTGCAGAAATCGAAGAAGCACTTCAGCGGGAGTTGGCCGCCTGACGGGGACGCGGGAGCAGAGAAATTCCGGGAAACTTCAGCCCACTATCCGTGGTTCCAGCCTTTGCTGCTCACAATTCCTGACCCTTCGCGCAGGGTAACGAGTTGGTTGGCAGGGAGGCCTTTGTATTGTTCGCGCAGACCGTTGGGCCAGTAGATTTCGAGGTCAGCCGACTTGACGTCGCCCAAACCAAAGTGCAGGCGGGAATCGTTGCACGAGTAATAACTGGACTGGCTCACCCTGGCTTGGGCCTGAACTTTATTTCCGTAGCGGACCAGCACCCGCGCGCCGATGGCGCTGCGATTTGACTTTACGCCTTCCAGCTTGACCTTGATCCAATTCTGTTTCCCCGCAAGATCATTCCGCAGCAAGGATGGCGGTTCATTCATGTTGATAATCAAGATGTCAATATCGCCATCATTGTCAAAATCCCCGAATGCGCAACCCCGTCCCGAATGGGGTTCGGTAACGCCCGGGCCCGCTTCTTTTCCGAGTTCTTCGAAAGTCCCATTGCCGAGATTGCGGAACACGATGCGAGGCGTCTTGTACGGGTAATCCGGCAGTTTGAGTTCAACTTCCGGATAAACGCTCCCGGTCACGATGAAGACATCTGGGTACCCGTCATTGTCGAGGTCCACAATTCCCGTGCCCCAACTCACGAAGCGGGTTTCAACGCCAATCTTCGCGATCCGAGTCATGTCATCGAAGCTGCCCTTGCCATCGTTTCGATAAATTCCGCAAGTGTCGCCCATGAAGTGGGTTTTGAAGATGTCAAGGTGTCCATCCAGGTTGTAGTCTCCGATGCCGACCCCCATTCCCGCCTGCTCCATGCCGTCATCACTCAAGGCTACGCCCCGAAGCACGCCCTCTTCCCGAAACGTTCCGTCGTGATTGTTCATGAACAATAAGCTTGGCGTAGAATCACACGCCACGAAAATGTCCGGCCAGCCGTCTTCGTCGAAATCGGCTGCGACCACGGTCATTCCGTAACTTTCGGTGGCGTGGGAAATGCCTGCTTCCTTGCTGACCTCGGTGAATGTTCCGTCACCATTGTTGCGAAACAACGAGTGCCTCCCTGTGGGCAAGCCCCGCGGGCCGCAGTTCACCGGGATTCCTTTCCAATTGCAGGTCGAACTCTCGCCCGGAACGGGTGCTTTATCGAGAGCGAAGCGGATATAGTTGGAAACGAACAGATCGAGGTGCCCATCGCGGTTGTAGTCAACGAAGCTGCAGCCGGCGCCCCATCGAGTTTCGGCGCTGAGCAAGCCTGCTTCCTTGGTGACGTCGGCAAAAGTGCCGTCTCCATTATTCCGGTACAGCCGGTTTTGCCCAAAGTAGGTGCAGAAGATGTCTTCGAATCCGTCGTTGTTGTAGTCTCCGACGCAAACTCCGTTGGCCCACCCGACGGCGTGCAAGCCCGATTGTTCTGTCACGTCGGTGAAGGTGCCATCGCGATTATTCTTGTACAGGCGATTGGTGGCCTCGGCGGGCGCGCCCTCAAGCCGCGTGCCGCAGAGCAAGAAGATGTCCATCCATCCATCGTTGTCGTAGTCAAGAAATGCGCAGCCGCAGCCATTGGCCTCCAGAATATATTTCTTGGTTTCAATTCCACCGTAAATGCTGGGTTGGTGCAGTCCCGCGGCCTTGGCGACGTCAACAAAGTGGGCATTGAAAGGACGGCCCGAACTGGCGGGACGCGCCTGGGCCTTCACGCCGCGTGATGCGATGCCCTGGCCGAATAGAGGGAGACTTCTGGAAGCAAGGACCGATGCTGCGGCAGCCCTAACGAAAGAACGACGCGTGATATTCATAGGAAACGCTGGCCCGAAAAACTCCCTCTCTTGATTACATCGCTCACGTCAAGCAGACCATGCCTTCGATTCTTAATTTCTCGGCGTTTCGCCGGGCTCGGGCTGCTCAACCAGCTTGTAACGGTTATGCTCACCTTCCTCCCGGGTAGCCTTTTGACGCAACTCCGCCAGCCGCTGTAAGAGCGCCGGCAATTCTGCTTTGTGCCCGGTCTTCCTCAAACCGACGATCAAGTGATACAAGGCCACCTGGTCGGCGGCATCATAGTGAAGGGACTCTCGGGACTCATCTACTGCGAGCTGGTCCTTTCCCGCCTGCAGATACAGTTTTGCCAGCGTGTCGCGAGCATAAACCAAACTGGGTTGGAGCGTGGCTGCCTTGCGGGCGGAAGCGACTGCCTGGTTGAATTCAGGACTGTCTACGTCAGGATTCTTCTGCACGAGGATATCCGCCAGGACGTAAAGCAGGAGGGCATCGTTGGGCCGCTTCTTCAGCCTCGCGCGGACCAGCGCCAGCGCCTTATCCAGGTCGTCCTGCTGTTCGGCGACCATTCCCCGCGCAGCTTCGCTGAGCGCGAAATGGGGATCCAGGTTGTTGGCCCTCTCGAAGTCGGCCTCAGCGTCGTCGTAATGTGCAAGTTGCACAGACAGAATTCCGCGAGCCAAATATAGAGCCGGCGATTTGGGCTGCAGTTTCAGGCCCGCGTCAATCATGTCAATTCCGACCTGGAAGGATTGATGCACGAACGAAACGTCGGCGAATTGAAGGTACAGATCAACGTTGCGGGGGTCCTGGACTATGGCTTGGTGCAGAAGTTTCACCGCTTCCGGCGTATCATGCTGCGCCTCATAAGCTTCACCGGCCAGAGCGAGTGCTGCTGAGTCAGGCTGATGTCGCAGTGCAGGCTGGAGGGTCTCAATGGCGTCCGCGGGCTTGCCTGCTGTAACCTGAAGCGCCGCCAGCCGCAGGCGGTCATGCTGGTCATCGGGACGCAACGCCAGGAGCTTCTGAAAAACTGCGATCCCTCTTTCGGAGTGATTGGTTTTCGCCAGGCACATGCCATACTCGCGCATCGCCACGGGCTGAGACTCCACCAGCGAACCGCTCTGTTCGAAGTGGAATACCGCCTCAGAACAATTGTTCGATTTGTAAGCCAGAGCAGCCAGCATGGCATGCGCGGTTGGGTCGCTGGGTACAAGTCTTAACACGTGCTCCAAAAGCGGCATGGCCTCTCGGCCTCCGGTTTCATATTCAAGCTGCGCAGCTCCTTCCAGGGCCGGCAGATACTCCGGGGAAAATTTGAGGGCGGCACGAAATGAAGCCAAGGCCTGCTGCTTGTGGCCGTCACCGGAAAAAGCCAGTCCTTGCAGGGTCAACAATTGAGAATTCCCGGGCGATTGCCGCAGCGCTGGTTGAAGGAGCTGTAGAGCTCTGGCAAAGTCTCCTGCGCGCAGCGCGGCGGTAATTTTGCCCATCTGATCGGCACGGGTTTGAGCGAAGAGCGGGAAGAGAAAAAGAAGAATTAGCAGGCCCGCTTGAAGACCGAGCCTTGGAGGGGGTCCCATACCTCAATATTATCGCTCCGAAATGGCGGAGCGAAGAGGAAAAGGTTTACTCATGGAAAGTATGGCGCAAGGGAAGGAACGCCAGCTTGACATTTGGTGCAGCGCCAAACCTCAACAGGGCCAGGAGAAGCAGTTCATTTGCCGATAATCGAATGGGCGCAGCCACTTCCCGTCACATTCTTGGCCGCCGGATCCAACCTTTGCTCTAATGCGGTTGACAAGGTGCTCCAGCGGAGTAGAGCATAGTAAGCGTTTGCCAGAAATTCTGCGAGGGAGCCCATATGCCAGAATCGGTCAGCCGAAGGACCTTTCTCCAAGCCGCCACCGCCGCTACCGCTGCCGCCTACACTGTGCACTCCGTGCCCGGTTGGGCGAGCACGGACAAGGGCGTTGCCGCTATCCACACACCGCTTGATACCTTTTCTTACTCCGACGTGCGGCTGCTTGAGGGGCCGATGAAGACCCAGTTTGACCAGAACATTTCAACCTTCATGCATCTCGACGACGACCGCCTTCTCAAGGTGTTCCGGCAAAAGGCAGGATTACCCGCTCCGGGGGAAGATATGGGAGGGTGGTACGACCTCACCGGTTTCAGCCTGGTGCGCAACGATTTTCACGGATTCATTGCCGGCCATAGCTTTGGGCAATATGTGTCTGCCCTGGCGCGTGCGCACGCCATCACCGGCGACGAGGCCATGCGCGCCAAGGTCAACCGCCTGGTGAAAGGCTACGCGCAGACCCTCGATCCTAAGGCCACGTTCTTCATTGACTACCGCCTGCCCGCGTATACGTATGACAAACTGTCCTGCGGCCTGATTGACGCCCACGAGTTCGCCGCAGATCCCATTGCTATGGATGTGCATGAGAAGCTGACTCGCGCCATGGTCGCCTACCTGCCAGAGAAGGCGTTGTCGCGCCAGGAACAACGGTCCCGTCCTCATAAAGACACCTCCTATACCTGGGACGAAACCTACACCTTGCCGGAGAATCTGTTCCTTGCTTATCAGCGCAGCGGCAACACCTTCTATCGCGACATGGCCAAGCGCTACCTGGAGGACGACACCTACTTCGGGCCTCTCTCGAAGAATTGCAACGTCCTGCCCTTCGAACATGCCTACAGCCATGTGAATGCTTTCAGTTCCGCCATGCAGGCTTACATAACCCTCGGCAGCGAGATGCATTTCCGCGCAGCCTCCAATGGTTTTCACATGTTGCTGAACACTCAGAGCTTCGCCACCGGGGGATGGGGGCCGGATGAAAGTTTCGGCGAGCCGGAGCGCGGACAGCTTGGCGACAGCCTAAGCTATACCCATGCCAGCTTCGAGACGCCTTGCGGCTCCTACGGGCACTTCAAGATCACCCGCTATCTTCTGCGCGTGACCAAAGACTCGCACTACGGCGACAGCATGGAGCGCGTGCTCTACAACACCGTGCTCGGCGCCTGGCCGGTGCAGCCCGACGGCACCTCCTTCTACTACTCCGATTACGCCTCACCCGACAAAGCCTGCGGCAGCAACGGCAAGAAAGTCTGGTACAGAGACAAGTGGCCGTGTTGCTCGGGAACCTTGCCTCAGGTCGCTTCCGATTACCACATCAGCATTTATCTGAAGTCGGCGGATGGAGTCTACGTGAATCTGTTCGTTCCCTCCACGCTGAAGTGGAACGCCGACGACGCCAGCCTGGGATTGAAGCAGGAGACGAAGTACCCGTTGGAGAACACTGTGCGGATGCAGGTGTCGGCCTCGAAGCCGACGGAGTATACGCTCTATATTCGCATTCCAGGCTGGGCGAAACCCGATGCTGTCCTGTCAGTGAATGGCACAGGAGTCGCAGGCGTGAAGCCCGGCACATTTGCGGCCGTGCGGCGCACCTGGAAGGACGGCGACCGCGTCGAGCTGGAGCTGCCCATGCCGCTGCGGTTGGAGCCAGTTGACGCCAACCACCCGGATCTGGTGGCGCTGCTGCGGGGTCCGCTGGTTCTGATGGCAATCACCGACAGCCGTCCCGAGTTCACCGAGAGCGCTCTGATGCAGGCAACACCGGTGAATAACGCTCAGGGTGATTGGAGAGCAAGCTCGGCCGATGGGAGCAGCGTCACCATGCGTCCCTTCATGGAACTTGACCACGAAAACTACAGTACCTATCTGCGTTTGAAGTCTTGACTCTTCCTGCCGGCGCGCCAGCCCATCGCTTCAGGGATTGGCTGGCGCTGGCGTGTCGGTATCTCCCTCCACCAGTTGGTACTGGTAGCGATCGTTCTCTTCCTTGGCGGCCTGCTCGCGCAACGAAGCGAGCCGTTTCAACAATGGGGGAACTTTTTCCTGATCTCCGCTTTTTCTCAGTGCCTGAATCAAGTGATATACCGCCGTCTGGTCTTTGGGATTGATAGCCAGTGCCCGCTGGCATTCTTCCGCAGCTTCCCGGTATTGCCCCGCCTGCAGGTACAGTTTGGCCAGCACCCCGCGGGCGGCCTCCAGAGAAGGCCTCCGCGCGACAGATTTCTGGGCGGAGCGCATCGCTTTTTCGAACTCCGGCGATCCTGGCGCCGCGCCTTGTTGAGAGAGAATATCAGCTTGCAAGTAAAGCAATACCGGATCGTCCGGGTTGCGTGCCAGCTTCTTCTGGACCGTAGACAATGCCCGGCTGAAGTCGTTCTGCTGCATGGCCAGCACTCCCTGCGCCGCTGCGCTCAATGACTGCCGGGGGTCTACTTCGTGGGCTTTCTCGAAGTCCGCTTCTGCCTTGTCGTACTCGCCCAACTCAACATAAAGAACGCCGCGCGTCAGGTACAACGGCGCTGCTTTCGGTTGCAGGCCTATGCCGTCGCTCACTACATTGATGCCTGCCTCAAATGAACCATGGTCATAGGAGAAGTGAGCGAAATCGAGGTACAGATTGACGTTCTGTGGATCAAGCCGAATTGCCTGCCGGATGGTGTTGACTGCGCCGGTGGTGTCGCCGGAATCATCGTAGGCTGTGGAAGCCAGCTCCAGCGTCTGGGAATCCGGAGAGCCAGCCCCTAACAGCGGCTCCAACGTGGTCAGCGCATCCTGCGGTTTGTGAGCCATCAGTTGGATCGCGGCCAACAGATCGCGCTCCCGCGGATTGTCCGGATCCAGCGCAACCGCACGCCGAAAAACTGTGACTGCGCGCTCGAGTTGCTTGAGCTTTACCAGGCAAACCCCATATGCCTGTTCGGCGCTGACCTTGGAAGCCAGCAAGGCTTCCGCTTTTTCAAAATGACCGACTGCGGCCGCGCAGTTGCCCTGCTGGTACTCGAGCACTGCCAGCATGGCATGTCCCGTCGGATCTCCCGGTCGCAAACGCAGCACGCGTTCGATCAGCGGAATCGCAGCCCTGTTACCGGCGGCATATTCGATTTGAGCCGCGCCTTGCAGAGCGGGAAGGCAGTCGGGGGAAATCTGCAGGGCCTCGTGAAACGAGGACAGCGCTTCCTTATTCTTGTTCTCTCCTGCATAGGCGACGCCCTGCATCGCCCACAATTGGGGGTTCCTGGGGGACTCTCGCAACGCCGGACCGAGAAGTTCCAGAGCATGCTCGAATTGCTGCTCGCGCAGCGCTGCGGCGATGGCGCCGGCTTGCTCCTCGAAGGTCTGCGCTTGAGCAAAGCCCAGCAGCAGAACCAACCCCGGGAAAATAACGATCCTCCAGACAAAGCGGAACCCGGTCATCTCGGTTGCCTGATTCATTCGCTCTTAATCATGCCTTTTATACCTTGTTCCGTTCGACTAGGGTGGAAGGATCCGAAAAAAGGATCTGAAAATCCGAAGAAAATCCCCAAGAATGCTCCGCAAGAAAAAAGGCCCACCGCCCTGGTTGGGGCGGAAGGGCCTCAGGCAAAACCGCCGTGGGGTGACGGTTAGAAGGTCAGTCGAGCTCCGATCTGCCAATTTCGTGGCAATTGTTGCGCGGTGGCCCTTCCGAAGCTGCCATCCGGCAAGTTTTGATCAATGCCGGTGAGATTGACCCGGTTGAACACGTTGAAGAATTCGAACCGCAGCTGGAATACGAATCTCTCCGTGATGTGCGTGTCCTTATAGAAGTTCACGTCGGTCTCGGCAAAGTTGGGAGAACGGAATTGATTGGCTTTCTCGTCTCCTTCCGTTCCAAGGGCCGGGGTTGAGAACTGGCCGGCTGTGAACATGCCGTTGAGATACGCCTGCTTGGACGTTCCCTGGTGGTAGCTGCTGACGTCCGGATAATCCAATCCCACACCGCCAACGCCGCCAGTGTCTCCATCCGCGTTGTAATCGCCGCTATTCGGAGCAAGACCCACAATAGGGTTCGCTGCAGAGGGACAAGTGGCAGCGTTCGGCGCCGTATTTTGGCATATGGGCTGGAAGGAATTGGTGTTCCAGACCATGATGGGATAACCGCTCTGGAAGATGCTCGTTCCGCTCACTCCCCATCCACCCGTCAACTTGCCGGCGAAGCCGTGGCCGCCACTCAGGCCGGGAAGCTGATAGTTGAGAGTGAGGGAGAAGCGGTTAGGCACATCCCACGGAGAAGGCCCGTAATAGGTTTTGGGATCCGCCTCGGTGGGGTACGCTGAGGCGTCGTCCTTGGAACTCGAACGCGTGTACGAGGCGTCAATAAAGCTTCGCCGTGACAAGCGTCCTTTGAACTCAAAGAACACGCTTTCGTAGTTGCTGTAGCGATTATTGTCGGTATAACCGATCGAGCCAAAGCTGGGATTGAGCCGCGTCGGCGCCAGGCTGTTGTGCTCGATCAGGTCGCCCGCAAAGGCATTAATGTCTTGTCCGTAACTCACAATCCCAGCCTGGTCGCCTCCCCCCACCATGTTGTATCCGTGGGAGCCGGAGTAGCCGACGCTGGCCGAGTAATTGGCGCCAATCTTCTGCTCCAGAGTCGCCGACCAGATGTTGGCCTTGGGAGACTTCAGGTTCGGATTGATGGCGCCAATCCCAAAGTTGCCCCCTACGATACCTCCTTGCGAGTTAAGACAACCCTCCGGACCTAACGTGGGACATATGGGTGAGCCGGCTAATGCCGGATAAGTAAACCCAAACGGCGGCTTGCCTCCCGTTCCGAGAACAAACAGGGGCGGAGTCGCGGTTCCCGCGGTGAAATTCGGCGTGATCGGTCCGGGTGGGCTTCCGCGGAATTCTTCCTGCACATTGGCCTGAGTCAGCCAGTTGTTGTAGATCCCAAAGCCGCCGCGCAGCAGCGTTTTTCCGTTACCCAAGACATCCCAGGCGACACCAACCCGAGGACTGAGAAGATCGGTGACTGAGTTATTGAGGGCGTTGTGCGAGGCTTTGGCGAAACCATTGGCCACTTGCTCGTTGAAGGTTTGGCCCGGCCCCAGATAGAAGTTGCCGAACACCGTGGTCGCGCTCTTGGACCACGGGTTGCCGCTGTCATCCCAACGCAAGCCAAGCGTCAGCGTCAGGTTCTTCCGCGCCTTCCACGTGTCCTGGGCAAATAGTCCCCAGGTGCGTGAAGCTGCATCCCAGGACCACAGTACCGGCTCTCCGGTAATCGGGTCGTACATCACGTGGTTTTCCGTGGTCGGAGCATCCTGCGCCAGTGCGAGCAGGTTGTTGAAATTGAAGGTCGGCTGCGAATATGGCCCTTGGAACGGCTCGACGTCGTCTCCGTACCAGCCCTCATAGCCGAACTTGAGGGTGTGTGCGCCACGGACGTGCGTTAAGACGTCGCGCCAGTGGTAGTTATGCTGGATGAAGTCCCCCTGGGCGAAACCCACGCCGTAGGCTTGGCCCGCCTCGGTGTTTATGCCGTTCACTGCTATCGAGGGAACGCTGTAATCTTTCGCTCCGCTGCCCAGGACGCCCTCCACGCGGTTGGCTCCGAAGATCGCTTCATTCAGAGTAGTGGGTGAGAACGTGTGCGTGTAGTTCACCTGAAAGGCACGTTGCCAGTTGTTGTTCAAGGCAGAGAACACCGGTATGGCTGAGGCCGCGCCATAAGTCAGCAGCGTGCGGTAAAAGCTGCCGTAAATGCGGTCATTCTTGAAGTACTTGTCAACGCGCGCGAAGTACTGGGTGCCGTTCCGAACTTGCGGAGCGCTGAAGTTACCCACATCCACCAGGGGCAGGGAGCAGTCGGGGATGGTCCCGGGCGAAGTCCCGCATCCTTGGAGACTTGCGGCCGTTGACTGCACGCTCACGCCGGTGACGTTCGTCGGCAGGTAGCTGGACAATACCTTGGTTCCCACCGTATTCGGATAGTTTTGCTGGGCCCAGCTTATGAACTGCGGATCGGCGAAGGTGATTGATCCGCTGGTCGCCAGCGACGAGCGCAACGGCTCAACCGCAAAGTAAAAGAAGAACTGATGGTGAGGAATGATCGGCCCGCCTACCGAAAACGACATGTTATTGCCATGGAAGGGCAGGTACGAAGGACCGGAAAAGTGGGTCTTGGCGAACATGTTCTGGTAATAGAACCAGTCGGCCGCCTCGCCATGGAAGGTGTCGCTTCCCGATCTTGTGGTCAATACTTCCTGCACGCCGGTCGCACGGCTGTAGTCGGCAGAATAAGTGTTTACCTGAACGGTGGTTTCCTGGATGGACTCGGGATTCGGTGTCAGATTCAGCACGCCCTGGCGGATGCCGCTGGTGATGTCCAGGCCGTCAATGACGTACATGTTCGACATTTGCCCCTGACCGTTGGCGCTTGCGTCCACTTGCGTCTCGGTCGAGTAGTTGTCCACGCCAGACCCCGGCGTACCTGCCTTCCCCGGTTGGCCGCCGCCCATCGTTCCCAATCCGGAAACTCCGGGCGCCAACGTGGTGAGGGTCACCAGGTTCCGGCCTGCGACGGGGAGCTCAGCCACTCCTGAATTCTCCAGGGTCAGCTGGTTGCGGCTGTCCGTGGTGTCCACCACGGGGGCCTCGGTCGTTACCGTGACTGCCTGGCTCGCGGCACCAACCTTTAGAGTGATAGGCACGCTCAGGTTCTGCTCGGTCAGCAGAGTAACTTCCGTCTCGCTCTTCGCGAAGCCTGGCGCCTCCGCCGTCACCTTGTAGGAGCCGGGCGCCAGACTGAGGAAGCGGTAATTTCCCGAGGCATCGCTGGTTGCAGATGCAGATACCTGGGTAGCATTGTTCGTTAGAGTAAGGCTGGCGTGTGGAATCGCCGCGCCAGTCGGGTCCACCACGACCCCCTGAATATTTCCGGTGAACTGTCCAAAGCTAGCAACGCTGTAAACAAGGAGAAACGCCAAGCAGATGTAAAGAGGGGCACGACGAGGTGATGCCATGTTCTCATCTCCCACGCAGAGTCTTGAAACCCCAACGCCGACAGAAAACGTTTACCAACGCGCCCCTTATAAGCCGAATCCGTAGCCATTGTCAAGCAGTTCTTACAATGCCAGGAGTGCGCTTCGCCTCTTGGCGCAAAACAGCAAGGCGGCTTGCGAACCTGTTCTTCGACCTTCGTGCGGATATGGCTTTGCTCTACCGTCCGGCAGGGCAAGAACTCCACCCTCCCACCGGGTCGCAAGCCGGTCGTTCTAACCACTTAGAGCGTTGGTGCACGATCTGGGCAAAAACGCCCGGATATCCACAAGGCCTCGTCCAACGGGCGGGTCGTCGGGCAGTAAAAGGAAGTTTGCCGGCGCAGGAGGGGACTGAAGGGCAAGGCTTTAACAGCCCAGAGCATCGCTTTTCCGCGCCGCAAGGTGCCAGACAAGCGGCCCTGAGTGAGAATACCCACTAGGAAGCGGTGCGAATGGTCAAGCATTCCCGACGGATTTGGAGCACATCGTGGCGAATGTGCTGTTGAGGTCGCTCGCGTGGAGTGCGGCCAGTCCCGCGCGCCAACGGCGGCGATTCGCGTAAAACCTGGGTTGGCAGATTTCCCGTGGGCAACGATCTACGACGCGTTGCCAGCAGTCGAAGACCGTTTTGATGGGCGAATCTGTGAGGCAAATCACAGCAAACGTTTACGACACGGCGCGTATAATACCTGTCGCGGAGCTTCCGGCCTGGCCACCATCAGCTTGAAGTTGGAGGAGAAGCCTAATGACTTGCGAGCGAGAAGTCTCACGGCGGCAGTTTGTCACCTCTGCGATCTCCACAGCGGCAGTTTCGTGCCTGCCTGTGCGGGCCTTGTTTGCCAGCACACCAGGAGTAGCTGGAATACCAGTCGCGCCAGAATCGGGCCCGGCGCTGGCCGATAACCCGTCCTGGAGAGACCAGGGCGTTGAAAATCTCGCCAAGTCGCCTTATGCCAAACTGCGCGATGTCCCCGTACACGCCGTCACGGTAAACGGCGGACTGTGGGCGCAGCGACGCGAGATCAACGTCACCAAAAGCATTCCGACGATGCATGACCTGCTCGAAGCCAACGGGCGAATGAATAATTTTCGCCGTCTGCTTGGAAAGAGCAGTGCTCCCCAGATCGGACCGGTGTTCTCGGATTCAGATGTCTACAAATGGACGGAGGCTGTGGGTTTTGTGCTGCAATCCGGCGATCGTCCGGAGCTGCGGAAAACGGCTGAGAAAGTCATTGATCTGGTCGTCTCTGCGCAGGAACCCAGCGGCTATCTGAACACTTATTATGCCGGCGACCGCGCCTCGGAGCGAATGCTTCCCGATACGCAGGCCGTCGGCCACGAGCTCTACAACATGGGGCACATGTTGCAGGGCGCGATCGCCTTCTATCGCGCTACCGGACAGCGCACGATGCTGGACGCTGGCATCCGCTTCGTCAATGACTTCCTGCTGCCGAACTATGGGCCGGCCCCCAAGAAGCCGATTATTGCGGGACATCCCGAAATCGAGATGGCTTTGATCGAGTTGTACCGCATCACCGGAGACAAAAGGCAACTCGATCTCGCTGGCTACATCCTGCACGGAGACGAGCGCATCAGTTTCCCGGAGCGGCGCATGATTTATATGTTCTGCGGCACCCCTTTCACTGAGCGCACCAAGCTGGAAGGGCATGCCGTGCGGGCCATGTACGCCTGTTGCGGAGCCACCGACTATTACCTGGAGACGGGCGATCCTGCTTACATGAGCGCACTGAACCGGCTCTGGCAGGATATGACGAATACCAAGATGTACATCACCGGGGGAGTGGGTTCGCGCGCCGCCGGCGAAGCTTTTGGCGATGCTTACGAACTGCCCAATGCCCGCGCTTATGGAGAAAGCTGCGCCGCCATTGGGAACATGATGTGGAACTGGCGCATGCTCGCCGCGACAGGTGACGCGAAGTTCACCGACGTCATCGAACGCGCTCTGTACAACGGAATCAATTCCGGAATGTCGCTCGACGGCACCATGTACTGCTACCGCAATCCTCTGGCGTTCGATCCCTCGTTCGGAGACAAGATTCGAAATCCATGGTATGACGTAACCTGCTGCCCGCCTAACCTGGAGCGCACCTTCGGCTCGCTGCCCGGCTATTTCTACAGCACCAGCCGCGACGGCGTTTATGTGCATCTCTACAACGACTCGGTACTGAACTGGCATCTGGAGAATGGCATTGGTCTGAAGATCACACAGCAAACCAGCTATCCGTGGGATGGGAAAGTGGAGATCGCTGTAGAGCCGGCCCAGGCCGCAGATTTCACATTGTATTTGCGCATCCCGGGGTGGGCGGACCACGCCCAGGTAGCGGTGAACGGCAAAGTCGTGGCGGGGGCCAATCCGGGCGAATATCTTCCCTTGCATCGGCGCTGGTCGCCGGGAGATTCGGTTCGCCTCGAGGTGGAGATGCCGGTGCGTGTGATGCAGGCGAATCCGCACGTCGCCGATGATACTGGCCGGGTCGCGATGGCACGCGGGCCGCTGATTTACTGCCTGGAAGAACTGGATCAGCCCTCGGGAGTCGCGCTCAGTGATGTAGCTGTGAATGCGGGCCGCAAAACCGACGGCGGGTTCCACAGCGAATTTCGGCACGACCTGCTGGGCGGCGTGACGGTGCTTCAGCAGCCGGGCGTGGCGTACGAACGCTCCGGCGCGCACGCGGCTCTTTATTCCCGCTACACTGGCGATCCGGCGAGGACACGGCCGGTTCCTCTGACATTTATTCCCTACTACGCATGGGCAAACCGCGAGGCCGCGGCGATGCAGGTGTGGACTTTGCTGCAGAGGTCGTGATGCAGGATGGAATTTTGAACTGCCTGGGAATGTGAAACAAACGCGTTTCTACGTTCAGGCAAATACGGAACAGAAGGATGTTCTTGGGCCAGCTCAGTTCAAGCGCCCGCTTTGCAGCGCGCCAAGAATCGCTCGCGGTCCCGGATGGAAGGTATTTCCCGGCAGAGCGCATCGTAGAAATCTTTCAGGGTATGTACCTCATTAGCAGTGGAATCCACAATGAATTTAGCCATGGGACCGATGTACACCGCAAGCTCCTGCCTGGTTTTTTCCAGCAGCGCCGGGTCCCACAGTACAGTCGCAGGCGGCTCCGCCGGCGGCGCCTTGGTGTTATTCGACGTGGGCGGAGCCGCCAGCCCTAACTGTTGCCGGCATTGCTGCAAAAATCTTGCGCGGTCTTTGTCGCTGGCAAAATTGGTGGCCAATTCAGAGCATAGGTCCGCCAGGTTTGAGTTTCTGCGGCTCACATCCTGGATTTCGCGGCGTGCTATGGGACCCAGCACAGGCACGAGCAGCGCCTCAAGCGTACCCAACGCGGTGGGATCAAGTGGTGCGGCTGGCGGGGAAGGCTCAGCAGCGGGCGCACTCGGTCGAGGCGCGCCCTCGCCAGCGGGCGCAAGTTGATACACCAGATGTTCTCTGGCGTGTTTGTCTTTCCTGAGGCCGACAAAGGAAAACATCGGCCCGTAGGACTCCGAAAGCCAGCTCACAACCTCGTAAAACGAGCGCGATACCAGGATCTGGTTGTCTGCCGCAAAGCTCATGACGCGCTGCCCTGCGTTGATGCCGTCGCCCAGCGCATTCAGGTGGCCGTTGATGTCTTGCACCAGCTTGACCGGACCCAGGTTGATTCCCATGCGCACCCGCATTGCCGATGGCTGCGCGTGCTCGTCTTGGATAAAAAAGTTCCGCAGCTTCAAGGCCGGGGCCATGGGGGCGTCCGGGCCGCCAAGGAAGCAGATTGCAGCTCCATCGCCGGTGTCGAGGATCACACGCTCCGCCTCCGGCATGTCGCCCAGTGACTGTTCGAGGTAAAAGTTGAACCGCCGCTTCCATTCCATCTGCAGCTGCACAGACTGCGAGGAGTAATTGACGATGTCGAGAAAAAGGATGCTGCACATCCAAATGCGGTCGGGATTAAAGGGGCTATCCATCTTCTAGCTTTGATCAAGCTTTTTCATCGCTCTGGCCAGGCTGCGGTGCATCCGATTAAAGGCCTGGGCCAGGGTCGAGATCTCGTCGTTGCCGCTGGCGGGCAGTTCCGCGAGGTCCAGGTTGCCCTTGCTGATTTCGTCGGCCATCACCGAGAACCTGCGCACCGGACGGACCACTACGAGATTAAGCGCCACATTCAGAACCAGCAGGACTACGATCGCGATCAACATCAGAGAGGTCATTAGCTGGCGGAAAGCAGCGTTAGCCATGCCGACGGGCAATGCCATGGGAACGCTGACGATTTGGGCGCCAACGATCTCGTTGTCCTTCCAGCCAAAGCCGTTCGCGGTTCCATAGGTCTTCACCAGGCTGGCGGGAGCAGCGGCCGGCGTGCTGTGGCAGACGAGACATTGTGCGCTGACCCTGAGCGGGCGTGCCATATAAAGCGCGCGTCCTGTAGGAGTGTCGCGTTCACCGGTGAAATTCTGTTTGTCGGGATTGTTGCGGAAAATCTCTACGACGTCTGCTTCCCAATCCACGGCGCGGTCGCGCGGGTTGGTGGGATTCAGGGTCGCCTCCTTGTAACTGTATTCGGGATATTCTTTGCGGAGGTAGTTGAAATGCTCGGTGGCGGCGTAAGCGGGAACCATCTGGGGATGAAATACGAACTCACTGTGACGAATAAGAGGCTTGATCTGATTCTCTGTATACGTGCGCGTCGCCAGACTCGATGCCATCATCAGTCGGGCCTGGTTAATTACCTGCTCGCGGGCGCTGCTCTGCAGAAACCCATTACAGACGTATCCGACAATCCCGAGTTGCACTCCAAACACGAGCAGAAAAATCAAGCTGAACTTGACCTGGAGTTTCATGAAGCCTCACCCTGTCCTGTTTCGCGATCGCCGCGTGGTCGCGAGCTGCCCCTGACTCGCTTACTGATCGCTGGGTAGCCTCGACACTCATGGGGCGTGCGTTCCCACAGGCTGTGAGGGAATCCTAGCACTGTTGACCATGATTTCAAATGAGTTTGCCGCAAGGGCGGGAGTCGAGGCGGTTCCTGCAGCCCTGTGCCAGACTCGCGGTGTGTGCGGCTGATGTGTGAAAAACAGAGCCACCTGCGATTTGCGCTGAGCCTGGCTGGCCGCGAACAACACTAACATTCACGGCCGGCCAAAGGCTGGGGCAGCGTTACGCCAGTCGGGCATTATTCCCGGGCGGAGGAAAAAATTCGCCGATCGCAAATGTGTGTAAAGAAGTTCATCTCTCCTTAAGTATCAACAACTTGCAGGCCGCTTCCTACAGGACTGGATGCAGGCAGAATCCAGCCATGAGTCAGACCGCCAAAATGCATCGGCAATGTTGATCCGTGCGATATAATCGGTCTCCTTTATTGCTGTCAGGTCGAACTTTTGTTCCCTGCTAAATCGTGTTCCTTCTCGAAAATCTCGCTTTACTTTTTCTAGGGTTGCTGGCGGCTGTGGCCGCGGTAAATCTGGTGTTCCTTTTCTTGGTCGTATACCGGCGCCTCGCAAGCCGTCGTTTCTATCTCGCGAAAGATGCGGCGCACCACCGTTATTCCCCGACCATCGACTCCTTTCTTCAGGAGAATTTGGGGGTCAAGGAGACAACTGCCGTTCTCATTACCGGCCAATCCGAACCGGAGCAGGCGGCGATTCAGGAACTCGTATTGTCCCGGATCACTGCCGACAACGTGCACCGGGCGACTGAACTGTTGTTTGCTCTCGGCATGGTGGAACGCTGGATGCGGCAGATCTTTGGAAAACAACGCGCCGTGGTGTTGTTGGAATGTGCCTTGCGGAGGCAACGTGTGGCTCCCCGTGCTCCACGGCGACCGCGGGTGGCAAATGTGGTGCGTCGTCTGCGCCTGTTTTGGGTGCCGCGCAGTGTTGCCCTGGCTCACCTTGGCAACCTCGATCCCGACTTCGTGCAACCGATGCTGGCCGATGCTTTGCTTGATCCCGTGGCCGAGGTGCGTCGTATCGCGGTATTTTCTCTCGGGCTGTTCCCTTCGGAGGATGCGCTGCCGCTCCTGTTCGAGGAACTGCGCCAGGCTGCGGAAGGCAGCAACGACATTTCCTTGCGCACGGTGAAGGCTGCGCTCACCGGATACCCCTTGACGCAAGTCTCGGCATTCGTGCCTTGCCTCAAGCACCCGCACACGCGGGTCCGGTTCTTCGCCCTCAATATCGCCGCTGGGATTTGCGCTCGCGCCGCCGCTACCATGGTGCTCAACAAGAATGACTTTTCTCCGGAGTTCTATTCCGCAGTGTTGGAGTTGACGGGGGAGACCAGCGCCGATTTGCGTGCTCAAAGCGCCGATGTGGTGCAGCACTTTGGCGATGCCGGCGCGACCGGCGCCTTGCGCCGTTTGCTGGACGACGAGAATGAATTTGTCCGCCTCCACGCCGTCCGCGCCGCCGGACGATACATCGAACTTATGCCTGACCTTGTTCGTCGGCTTTGCGACTCCCGCTGGCGGGTACGCGAAGCCGCAGTGAAAACGATCGCTGGATTCGGCCCCACCGGCATCAACGAACTGTACCGCCATTTCGCCACCACCTCCGATGTCTATAGCTGCGATCAGATCGCGGACGAGATTCAGCGGGCAGGAATCATCCGCGACCTGGTCGCCGGTCTCGCTTCTGCGGGCGGGGACCACGATTTGGCAGTTGCCGCCTGCAACAAGATGGTGCGCATGGGCAAGACCTCGATGCTGATCACGGCGCTGGCCACCTCTCATTCCCCAGAAATTCGCGTCCCCTTGATGTATGCGCTGATGGCCGCCCCCTCGCAGGAGGTGCTGGCGGTAGTCGGAGTGCTGGCCGAAAGCGGCGACGGCGCGGTGCGAGAAACCGCCAGTTCGCTTCTGCGCAAAATGCCGAGAGGGGGCGCAGCCTAGATGCCGAACATCGTGCGTCAACTGTTCGACTACTTCAACACCATCATCCTGATCTACCTGGTGGTGACGGTGGTGGTTTACAGCCTGCTGATGGTGCTCTCTTTGTACTCAGTATTGCTGCACGCCTGGCAGGCCAGCGCCGAAAACCTGGAAAGGACGCTGAACTCGCCGGCCACTCCGCCGGTGGCCTTGATTGTTCCCGCTTTCAACGAGGAGGATGCGATTGTCCAGACCGTGCGGACGCTGCTGGAACTGAATTATCCAGAGAAGGAAATCGTCGTAGTTGACGACGGCTCCACCGACGAAACGGTGGCCCGTGTCATCGAGCATTTTCAGTTGGCCCGCATGGATCTGATCTACCGGGAAACGCTGCCGGCGCGCCGCCCGTTCGCCTTTTACTGCAATCCCACACGCCCCAACCTGATCCTGGTGAGCAAGGAAAACGGGGGCAAGTCGGACGCGCTCAACGCCGGCCTCAATATCGCCCGCAGCCCCTATTTCTGCACCGTGGACGCTGACTCCATTATCGAGAACGATGCCTTGGCGCGTCTCATGACGCCGGTCATGCGCTCACCCGAGAGCACAGTGGTGAGCGGCGGCGTGGTACGCATCCTGAACGGTTGCAAATTGCGCAACGGCCGCGTCGCCGAGATTGATCTGCCGCGTTCCTGGCTGGAGCGCTGCCAGATTGTGGAATACATGCGCACCTTCCTGTTCGGGCGTCCGGGCTGGAACTTCCTGGAAGCCACCTTTATGTGCTCGGGCGCGTTCTGCCTGATGCACCGCGAAACCGTCATGCAGGCCGGTGGCTTCAGCACCGATACCGTCACCGAAGACATTGACATGATTGCGACGCTTCACCGTTTTTTGCGCAGCAAGCGATGGAATTACCGCATGGCGTTCATCACCGATCCGGTCTGCTGGACCGAGGCGCCGCGCACCGTCGGCATGCTGGCACGCCAACGCCGCCGCTGGCAGTTAGGACTGGCGCAAACGGTGATGAAACACAACGACATGATCTTAAATCCGCGATTCGGGCTCACCGGCTTGTTCAGCATGCCGTTCCACGCCTATGTGGAGGCCTTCGGTTGCCTTTTCGAGGCGTTAGGAACGATTATCATTCCTCTCTCGTTCCTGGTCGGCGCCATGCCCCTCTCCCTCTTCATACTGCTGATGATGTTGGCGATTGGCTATGGCACGCTGCTGTCCATGGGCTCGCTTGTGCTGCACGAGGCCACTCTGCGCCGGTACCCGAAGGTGCGGCAGATTCTCATTCTCAGCTTGTTCGCGGTCATCGAAAATCTCGGATACCGGCAAATGCTGGCGTTCTTCCGCGCCCAGGCGATGCTTAAGTATCTGCGCGGCGCGCGCGAGTGGGAAGTGGTCCGGCACAAAGGGGCGACCCGGACGGAGGCTGCTCTCGCGCATGACTAGCACTGTTCCACCTCGGGTTACGACCAGTAAGTTCTGGCTCACCAACCGCGTGCTGATTGGGGCGGTCCTGTTCTTTGCTCTGGTAGGTTTCTGGGAGTTCCGCTGGAAGCCGCAGTACCGGCCCTACTACGTGGAAGGAGTCTCCTATTACCAGGGAGGCAAGTATCTCAAGGCGATCAAGGCATTCCAATCTGCGTATGCGATCGCTCCCAATTCGCTCGACGTGATTGTGATGATGGGCTGGGCCAACCTCAAACTGAAGCACTTCGAGGACGCACGCTACTATTTTGACCGCGCCATCCGGATCGATCCGCGAACCGACGAAGCCCAGATCGGCGCCGCCTTCGTTGCCCTGGAGACCGGGCGCGGCCAGTTTGATCCCCAGGTGCTCAAGCGACTGATCGAGAGGATGGGCAACGAGCCCAGCGTGCGCATCCTGCAGGCCAACGCCCTGCGCCAGGAAGGCAGGAATTTAGAGGCCGCCCAGATCTACCGCAAGCTTCTGCAGGACGGTGATTACGGTCAGGCCTCGCAAGTCGCACTGGATGAGATCTTCGGGCTGCAGGGTTTCCCGCAGGACAAAACTCCGAACGCGCTGCCGAACATTTCCAAGCCGCAACAGACGCAGGTGCGCTATCGTGCCGCCGACGGCGCGATGTGGACGCTCGCGTCCAATGACTGGCAGAAGATGTATGTCTCCGGTGTGGACATCGGGCGCGGAGCTCCCGGCTACTCACCGGGCGCGCCCCCCAACAACGCTTTGCTCTACGCCGATTGGCTCCAGGACGCGGAGAAGATGAACGCCAACGTCGTGCGCGTCTACACCCTGATGCCTCCCGCCTTTTACCGTGCCTATAAGCACTTCATCGAGGGCGGCGGCGAGGTGACCCTGTACCAGCAGATTCGCATCGGCGACCCTCCTAACAACGACTTGTATGATCCGAAGTTCATCGAAGCCACCAAGGCCGAGATTCGCTACGTGGTGGACGCCATCCATGGCCACGGCGACATTCCGCTTCAGCTTGGACGTGGCAGCGGCGTCTACGATCAGGACATCGCTGCCCAGGTTGGCGCCCTGCTGTTTGGCCGCGAACTGGAGTCCTCGATCATCCTGCAGACCGACATCATCAATGCCGGCCGATCGAGCTACGAGGGCAAGTTCGTCTCTATCAAACGCGCCAGCCCGACCGAAATCTGGTACGCACAGATGCTCGACTACATTGTCGGCTACGAGCTCGATACGTATAACTGGGAGCACCCGGTGGCCATCGAGAACAGCCCGGAGCAAGACCCGGCGCACGGCCCGGTGACGGAAGAGAAACTAGGCTCTACTCCGGCTTTCACTGCGGGATTGTTCGCTTCGTACACCGTGTTTCCGTATTTTCCGGTGTCGTTGACGCACGATCCGCAATACCAGTGGGCGCGGGACGACAAAGGAGTGAACCCGGTCTATGGCTACCTGCGGCAGTTGCGTTCGCGTATCACGTTGCCGCTGGTGGTGAGCGAGTTCGGTGTTTCGAGTTCGATGGGCTCGCGTCTGGTGCAGACGAACGGCTGGAACCAGGGCGGGTACACGGAGGAGTCGCAGGCAGAGGTGCTGACGCGGCTGGAGCAAACCGTCCGCGAGACCGGTTGTGCCGGCGGGATCATTTACGAGCTGGCGGACGAATGGTACCGGCAGGGATGGATGCGGGAAGGATTCGCGAGCCCGGTCGATCGCGCCATGCTCTGGCTGAATGACCTCGATCCCAACCAGCGCTACGGCCTCATCGGCTACCGCACGAAAAAATGGCGGCTATTCGCGGGTGATACCGCGGCGTGGGCGACGGAAAAGGAGCTGTATAAGGATGTAGGGGCGAAGCCAACGGATGCTTACGACCAGGAGCGTGAGATCCGCAGCGTGCAGGCGGGTGCCGATGAAGGCTATCTGTACCTGCGCATCGCGGTAGAGTGCCTGGATTGCATGAACGGAAAGCACGATGGCGCGACCCACTTCGACCGGGCGGCGTACGCTGTGGCGATCAACACCCTGCCAGGGCAGGCGGGAGTGCAGGCGCTTCCTTTTGGCGATTCAAGCCTGACTTCGGGAGCGAACTTCATGCTCTATCTGGGCGATCCGGCGCAATCGCGGCTGCTGGTGGCAGCCAATTACAATCCGTTTCAGTTGGCGTCGCGAAGCGACTATCCCAGTGAGGCGCAGCTTATCTACCGGCGTGGGTTCGCTGCAGAGTTGGCCAAGACGGGGGCTTTTTCTGCATATCCGGCGGCCACAGGGCCCAGCCCGAGCTTCTTGCACTATGCATGCGGCGATCCTGCCAGCAAAGACTATAGTTCGTCGGCAGAGTGGTACGCGGACATCAAGCACAACACGATCCTAGTGCGGATCCCATGGGGCAAACTGCTGGTCACCGATCCCTCGAGCCTCCGTGTGTTCTCTGGCTACAGTCAATCGGAGGGAGTGCAGGCAATGGTGAGCCCGGGAGTGAGCCTGAGCGTGTTCGCGCTCAATACCAACGGATCGAATGATCTGACACGGATGACGGTAGAAGCCTCAGCACCGGGCGCTTCCGGCGGCAGCTTGCAGCCGCAGACGTTCGCGTGGGAGCCCTGGGACAGGGTAGCGCCGGAGTCCTACTTCAAGAAGTCGTACTATGCGACGCAGCGGGAATTCTCGGGTGGGGCCTCAGACATGAACGCGTCGGTGAAGGCTTCCGTGGAACGGCAGGCCAGGGTGCAATGAGGAGAACACGGCGGTCAGCGATAACGAAGATCGGCCTGATCGCGGCCATCCTACTGGGCATGGCGGCGTCGGCTTTGGCGGGGGCGGATGCGCCGGCGGGGAACCCGCTTGCCCGCGCCCGCGAACTTGCGTTCAGCGGAAAAGAGCATCGCCAGGAGGCTCTCGATCTGCTCAAGCGGCGGCTGGCCGAGGCTCCCGGCGACAATGATGCGCGTACTTTCTACGGCGCCGTGCTGTCATGGGATGGGCAATACGACGAAGCGCGTAAGCAATTGTCGGAGGTGCTGGCCGACCACCCCTATCACAGCGACGCGCTGTCGGCGCTGATCAACGTGGAGCTTTGGAGCGATCATCCTGCGCGGGCGGAACAGCTGGCGAGAGACGGGCTGCAGCACGACCCCAAAAACACGGCGCTGATGTTGCAACTGGCGGACGCGCAGCGTAACCAGGGACACTACAAGGATGCGCTCCTGACAATGAACCAAGTGCTGATTCTCGATCCGCACAACGCCAAGGTGCGGAAGGCGCGGCCTGCGATTTTGGTGGACTCGTGGAGGTGGGAGGCGGACTACACCCATGAGACCGACATCTTGAGCGCGGGATGGGCTTCGCAGCAGGAAAATTCTGTGCAACTGCGCGGTCCTACGCCGGTCGGATCGCTGATCGGCAGGGTCAGCCGGGCCGACCGTTTTGGTCTGACCAGCTACCAGATCGAGACCGATATGTATCCGCACATCGCGCCGGGCACTTACATGTATGTGAACGTGGGAGCGTCACCGGACCAGAATCTTTATCCCAAATATCGCATTGGCGCCGACCTCTACCAGAGCGTGGGGCACGGGTGGGAACTGGTGGGGGGGTTCCGTCGGTTACGGTTCGATACCGGAACTACTGTCTACACAGGAGCGGTGGACAGGTATTATGGGGACTGGTTATTCACCGGGCGCATGTATCTGACGCCGGACGACCTCGGGGTGTCGAAGACAGTGCAGTTCGGAGCGCGACGGTTCTTCGGAATCGAAGGGATACACGACTTCCTCGAAGTGGACTTCAGCCACGGCAGTTCGCTGGCCCTTGCGCAGACGACCCTGGATATCATCGGGCTCAATTCGACTCGAGCGACGATTGAGCTCGACAAGACAGTTGGCCACTGGGCGTTGGACTGCAAAGGGGGCGCCGGAACCGAAGGTCTTCAATACGGAGGGAAGTTGAACCGTTATACTGCGGAAGGCTCCGTATATTATAGATTCTAATGAATTCTCCTGGGAATTCCACATTTCAACAGCTGAAGAAATTCCTGCGATCGCCGATCGGGCGGTTCGGATTGCCGTTGGCGCTGCTGGTGATCTATGCCATCGTGCGCTTCAGAAGCTACGACATTGGCAAGCACGGGCCGACGCGGCCGACACTGACCCAGGCCGAGGCACAGCAACTCGAAATCCAGAGCAAAACCCTTATCGGCGAGCAGAAGTTCCAGGATGCGCTGGAGCCGACCCTCAAACTTCACGAGGCATATCCAGAGAACTATATCTACAGCGGGCGACTGGCTGATATGTATGACCATCTTGGGCGCTACGCAGATGAAGCCCAGATGTGGGAGAAGTATCTGGACCGCTCGCCGACGCCCGTGCAGGCCTGCCCGCAGTACGGCCAGGCATATTGGAAGCAGGGAAGCGGCCATGAGAAGCAGGCCATCGCCGCTTTCGAGCGATGTGCGTCTTTCGATCCCAAAAACACTGACCTCATCTTCTATCTGGCGCACTCGCTGGAGATGAGCGGAGACTGGGACCAGGCGGCGCAGCAATACGAACGGGGACTGGAAATCTCGCCGCAGTACATCGACCTGGAGCTGGGGTTGGCGCGCTGCCGGGTGCGCCAGGACAGGCAGGACGAAGCCAAACAGATCGCGCAGAAGGTGCTGGCAAAAGCGCCAGCGACGGCGGACGCGCTGCTCATTCTCGGCATGGTGTACCTCCACCAGGACAAATACCGGGACGCGCGTAAGGTTTTGGACCGCGGCGCGAAGCTGGCGCCCAACGATACCGACTTCAAGCAGTTATTGGACCGCGTGGCTGCGGAAGAGAAAAATAGCGGGGACCAGCGCAATCGACCGGACAAACAGAAGCCGGCCGATGGAGAAACCCGAGCCAAGCATGCCTCGATAGCGGCGCAAAAATGAGGCCGGCCCGGCTTGCGTTCTTTCTCGGCCGCCTTGGGTACGCGGCGTTCCTGCTGATGACGTCGTTGTACTGCCTGCTTACGTTCATCCCCTTTACCTACCAGCAAGTTCACGTCGGCGAACTGCTGCCGTGGCTGACGGCCTTCGTCCACCTGCACTCTTATCTGTATTGGGTTGCGCTGGCCATCGTCTCGCCGACGCTGCTTGCAGACCTGAAAGCGCAGAGATCGAGGACAGCGACCCGCCTGTTCCTGCTAGTGGGGGTGGCGGCGGGTGGCGTGCTTCTCTTCCGTCCGCTGCTGGCAAATCTCGGCAATGACCGCATGAGCCTGCGGTGGAGTGTGGTTGCCCTGGTGCCGCTGGCGTGGCTGGCGGGCTGCGACTGGCTGGCAAAGGGCGCATCGCTGGTTTGGGCAGAGCAAGACGAGGACGATGGGCGTGTCTTCGCGGCGGCCTGGCAGTCGGCCCTTTTCGTTTCCCTGCTGTATTCAGTGGTGCTGTGCACGCGCAGCGCGTTGACGCACCAAATTCAATTCCCGTTGCGGCAGTGGGCCTGGAGCCTGACCTGGAGCTTGCTTTCGCACCTGCTGCTTTTCATGGGGATCTTCGTACTGCTGGGCCTGGCGGCAGCGTTCGCGGGGCTGTTCGCGCAGAGGCGCAAGGTGGAACTCGCTGCCGTAACGCTGGTCGCGGTGGCGCTGATGTGGATGGTGTTCCGTTTTGTGGTGTTCTCACCCCTCTCGTTCCGCGGCTGGATGGCGGACGGCATCGCGCTGGCGCTGCCGGTGGCCTTGGTCGCGTTCTGCACCGGAGTGAGTGTGAGCCTCTACCGCGCGGAGGATGGCCCGCTGGAGAGCGGGCTGGCGTTCCTGCTGTGGCCGATGAGCTTCCTCCGCCGCCAGCCCGTCCAAATACGAGTCGGGTTCTTCGTCGCGCTGGCGGTGCTGACCTACTGGCTGGCGACGAAAAGCGCGATGTTCGACTGGGAGTACCTGCTGCAGAAGTTGGTTGCAGTGTTCGTCTGGACGATAAGCTTTGCGGCGTTCTATACGATTGCTCCCCGGGAAAGCGCGCCGAAAGTGAATGACACGGCATTACGTTATGCCGCGGCGGGGCTGGTGCTGGTTGCCTATGTGGCGTTGCTGAAGGCCGAGCCGCGGCGGCAGGAGCAGGCGGGGGTGACGGCAGGTCAGGCGGCAGCCCTGGTAGACGAATATGCGAATTATGATGCGTCGTTCCGGCTGGCTGACGATCTGCTCTCCGGACCGGCGGCGGGCGGCGATGCCACGGCATCCTTTTATATCTTCCTCGCCGAGAACACGGGCATCTCGCGCTCCCGAGAGATCAGGCCGGTGGACATCAACCTGGTGAGCCGGTTCGATTCCGCGACCGGCCCCAAGCCCAACATTTTCCTCTTCGTGATTGACAGCCTGCGCAGCGACTACCTGGGGGCCTACAACCCGGCGGTGACCTTCACCCCGGCGATCGACAGATTTGCAACCGACAGCGTGGTGATGAAGAACGCGTTCACCCACTACGGAGGCACGGGACTCTCCGAGCCCTCGATCTGGGTGGGAGGGCTGATCCCGCACAAACAGTACATAACGCCCTTCGAACCCATGAACACGCTGAAGAAGCTGATAGACGCGGAGGGCTACGACGCCTACGTGTCGAAGGACACGATCCTGCAAACGGTGCTGGGCCCGTCGCCGGAGATCCACGAACTGGATTCGACCATCGGCACCATGTCTTACGATTTATGCCAAACGCTCGAGGAGGTGATTGGCGCGTTGCCAGGAAGGGCACCAGGCCGGCCGATGTTCGTCTACACCCAGCCGCAGAACCTCCATGTGTCAGTAATTGACCGTGAGGGTCACTCGGTGCTGCCAGGAGTGCGCCTGCCGCAGGGATTCAACCCGCCCTACGCATCGCGGGTGGCCCGTATAGACCGCTGCTTTGGACAGTTCATCGGCGCACTGAAAAAGGCGGGGATGTATGACAACAGTGTGATCGTCGTAACCGCCGACCACGGTGATTCGCTTGGAGAGCACGGGCGGTGGGGGCATGCATATACGATTTTTCCGGAAATTCTGCGTGTGCCCCTGATCATCCACCTGCCGCCGGCCATGAAAGCGAAGCTGGCGTACGACACGAACGCGCCCGCCTTCCTCACCGACATTACGCCGACCCTGTATTACCTGCTGGGAGAGAAACCGAAGATTGATCCAATCATGGGGCGGCCCCTGTTTACCAACACGCTCGCCGAGCAGTATCCGTACCTGCGCGATTGGTACCTGGTGGTTTCCAGCTACGCCCCGGTATACGGCGTGTTGAACCGCGACGCGACCAGCCTGTACATCGCTGACGGCGTGGATTATCGCGACTACTTCTACGACCTTTCCCATGACCCGGATGGCGTGGCGAAACCAATCACAGACGAGCTGAGAACCCGCGAGCAGGCCCTGATCCGACAGCGGGTGTTGGAAATCGCGAAGTTCTATCGCCTGGACTAGCGGCGTCCTCGGCTGACAAAAGGCGGTTCTTGGCCACTTTGGTTACACGAAAGTGCATGAAGAAAGCGGAAGTTGTTCATTTTGCCTCATTTGTTCAAGCTCGCAATGCACCGGATCACGTTTAGCAATGTCTGAAACCGAATCGCAGCTTTCTATTTGCCATAGCCGCGAGTAAACTTTACCTATTCGGATGTGTCTACATTTCTTGGGGGAGCGCCGTGACCGAATCTTTGGGGACTTACCGCAGCGAAGAAGGTGAAGGAGCGGCGGCCCCGCCTATTGTCATCAAACCATCCTTAGAAGCCGGGCGTGCCCGCCAGTATGGCAACCGGGTGGTGTATTACGTCTTCCGGACCGTGCGATGGACTATTTCTCTGATCGCCCTGACGGTGCCCCTTAGCTATCTGGTTTATTTTTTGCTGGGCGGTGGCGTGATCCGGGGCGACCTGCTGCAGGGCACGCTGGTGTTCCAATACATCCAGGCGATCACGACGCCCTCGCTGGCGACCACCAACAAGCTGATTGCCTTTCGTCCGGTGGTCGACGGATGGAACTTCATGCTGATCGTGCTGATGGCGGCCACCTTGCTGCTGCGCCAGCTGCTGATGGTGCCGATTGACCGGGCAGAACAGTGGGCGAGGGGGAAATTCGGTCCGTCCAAGAATTCCGCGGCTGCGGGATCAGACTCTGCCGTGGTTTTCTCAGCGGCGGAGCGCGGGGCTAGCCACCGCCTCAGCAAGCTACGCGAGTACGCCCAGGCCAAACAGTATCTTTACCAGGAAGAGCAGCACTTGGCCTTCCTTTCCATCGATGTGGTCGGTTCCACCAAAATGAAGCTGGGCGAAGACAAGCTGGCCATCGAGCACGCCTTCGCCGAATACAAAAAATTTGTGGAACGCATCCTCAAGCAAAACAACATCTGGAAAGTGGCGTGGACGCCTGACGGCATCATGTGCGCGTTCCCCACCGTGGGCGACTCCGTGAAGGCGGCCCAGGATGTGCTCTCAGGCCTGCCCTGGTTCAACAAAGGTGTGCATCACCTGAAGACGCCGTTCAACGTGCGTTGCGGAATCAATGCCGGTGAAGTGATCTTCCCGCCGGAGAAGGCGATGGAAGAAATCAGCGACGAAGTGATCGACGTCGCCGGTCACATGCAGAAATATGCCGCCCATGGAGCGCTTTGGCTGCCGCAAGAGTTGCTGGCAGACCTCAGCGACGAATCCGGGTTTCGCATGATAACCGGGCAGGAGGTTGACGGCCACGTACCTTACGAATGGCGGGCGGACGACTTGGGCGACAAAGCAGCGCGTGGAGCGTCGACGCCCGCCGACCATTGATGGATACGCGAGATCCGGTAAACAATTCTGGGCGCAAGTGAGATCGCGGCTATCTCACGCTTTGCGTCGGGTCATGGCCCCAGACGCTTGATGCCCTGGCCCACCCGGCGTGACATCAAACATTTCAAGCAGCGCCCGGAGGACCGCGGGCTGCTGCGGCGCGTTAAAATGCTGGGCCCCTGGAATCACAAAGACCTTGGCATTCAGTTTTTCTTCCCATGCGTGTTTATTGGCCGCGGTGCCTGAGACAAAGGGATCGTTGTCCGATATGACAACCTCGCATTTGCCCATCGCGGCTCGAACTTTCGCCAGGTCCAAGGGTGCCTCCATCCAGCGCAGAAGCACATCCCACGGCTTATCAACCCACCACCAGCCTGCCACGCAGAGAACTCCGCTGACGCTGATGCCGCTTGCCAGAGTCTCCAGATAGTGAAGACCTGCCAGGCATCCGATGCTGTGGCCGAGAAGAACCGTCCGGCTAATCTCTTTGGGATCTGAGCCGACAGCCTCAGCCACATTCGCCACGAACCCCTTGACGGTGGGCTGGTGCAGATCGGGCAAGTTGACCCCGTGGACGGTGTCAAACAAGTCAGGTGAATTTGCCTGCAGCTGATTTTGCAGCCACGGATACCAGTCACTCTGCGGTGTTCCCGAAAGACGGGGAATGATAACAAGGCGCTTGCTCATAATCCACGATCTCCGCCTCAGGTGGTTGCCGGAGCGGCTTCTTTTGGCGGCTGCCCTGGAGACTGTGCGGTGATGCCCGCCAATTCACCACGGCGGTCCAACCAATCCCGCCCGAGCCTGAGCAGAACCGGGACCGCCACGTTAGCCAGGAACATCATCAAGATCAAGGCGGTGTAGATGTCGCGAGAAATGATGCCCTTCTCCAAAGCGACGCCTGCGACGATGATATCAATACTGCCGCGTGCGTTCATGCCTACTCCGATGACGGTCGCCTCGCGCCACTTGCGGCCGGACAGCATCGAGAATAGGAAGCCTCCCAGAAACTTGCCGAGAAGCGACACCAACACAACGGTGGCCACCAGCACCGGGTTCCGGAGCGCCGAAAATGAGACTAGGAACCCGGCACTCACATAAAAAATGGGGGCCAGGAAGCCGAGAGATGCGTCGCGGACGGCCGACAGCACGTTGGCGAAGGTGTCCTTTTCGAACATCTCCTCCCGCAGGAACAGCCCTGCCAGAAACGCGCCGAGGATGAAACTCAGCCCGAACTTCTCGGCGATGAACGCGACGCCGACGGCGAAGAGGATGGCGACGGTTAGTTCGTCGGTGGATCCCGGATGGCGGTCCACTTTTTCATGAAGTTTCCCGAGCAAGGGAAAAACGTAAATTCCCAGCAGGACTATGAGGACGAGAAAAGCGGCAGCTTTCCCGAGTACGATGCCAATAGCTTCCAGCTTTATGCCACCCGACTCAACAATTCCCAAACTCGCCGAGAAACAGACGAGCACGACGATGATGGAGAAGAGCGCGACTGCCATCAAGGTTTGACCGAGTCGCGTGTTCAGCAGATTCAAGTCGGTGATGAAGCGCGAGGCGGTGACCAGCGCGGTCGTCCCCATGACCGTGCCCACCATCAAACCGGCGTTGGTGGTGCCCCCCAGCATCTTGGTCACGGCAAAGAACCCGAGGACGAACGGCACCACAAACCCGCCAAAGGTCGGCAAGATAGCGGCCCCTGCCGACCTCACCAGGTCTTTCGGGTCCACGCGGGTACCGATGAACAGCACCATCATCAGGATGCCCAGCCGTCCCAGCAGGGTGATGCCCGCGTCGCCGTGGATCAAGCCCAGAAGCGGCGGACCGAAGATGATGCCGCCCAGCAATTCCCCGAGCACATGGGGATAGCCCAGGCGCATCACCAGCGCTCCCGAGAACCAGGATACGAGGACAACCAGAAACAAGTTGAGCCAGCTGAATTGCATCAGAATGCACCTTTGCAGTCCTGTGACCTTGCCCACGATGGCGAATTACACAAAAGCTGAAAGCGCGGAGGCGGTGTCGTTATAAGTCCGTACCCGATTCAGTTTTCCGTTCTGCACTGCCCACACATGCACCCAGTCGTTGTGATAGGTGCGCCCGGTGGATTTTGCCCTGGATTCGTCGAAGCCCAGCACCACCACCTTGTCGCCCTGAGCGATGAACTCGTTGACCGTGAACGCAAGCACGTCCAAGGTCTCGTTGAGCGTCTTCAGCATGGTCAATACGCCACCGTGCCCCCGCCATACGCCGGCAATGGGAACCCCCGCCGGGTAGCGGGAGTCCCATTCAAAATCCTCAGACATAACCGCCAGCATAGCCTGCACGTCGCCGCGGCCAAACGACTGGTAAGCGTGCTGGACGAGTTCAAGAGGCGACCGGTCACTTGCGGGATCGCTCATAGCAGTTAGCTTCCCGGTGGCGGCGGGACGATGCCCAGTTGCTGCAACAGCCGCAGCAGGTCTAGGTTGGACCAACGCGCGATGATCTTGCCGTCTTTCAACTGAACGATCGTCGTCCCGGTAAACTCCCCCTTCTTGCCAGTGGCCGGCAAACCCATGAATGGACCCTTGTGAGTACCGCGCAACGTCCAACGATGGACCACCTTATCCCTGGTGTAGATCTCATCATCAATGGTGAGATGGATGTCGGGGAAGCCGGCGCGAAACATGCTGATGATCTGCCTGAAGCTCTCGCTCCCCTTCTCTGGCTGACCATGAAGGGTGGAGTAGTCCATGCTGTCCGGTGTCAACAGTTCGTCCAGCACGGAGAAATCGCCGCGGTTCCAGGCAGAATCAAAGAAATGCACAGCCGTTGCATTGTTTTCTTCAGGTGTCATCAAACATCCTCCCATTGATCAATAATCATGCCGCTGGTTTGCTGATGGATTGAATCAAGCCCACATCGTCCCAGCACGCCCACGCATGGGTGACGCGGTTGTTGACGACGTGGTAAATCACGATGCCCTTCCACATGACCTTCCTGCCGGTTGCGGGGACGCCGGCAAACTCGAACTTGTGGGTGCCGGGCGCTTCAAAACGCGCCACCACCTTGTCTCCTGCGGCGAACAAGTCGGCGATGTGCAATTGCAGGTCGGGGAATGATTTTATGAGCGTGTCCATCTGCTTATGGAGGCCTTCGGGGCCGGCGATCGCCTCGGGCATGGCCGAGCGGTCAATGGTGAAGCCGGGCGCTACCAGTTCGTTGGCAATTGCGAAGTTCCCCTTGATCAACAACTCCTCGATGTAGCGACGGACGTGC
>Ga0335078_10001565_pt1 | contig 34509 bp, 29 predicted proteins | sample Lox_Sample_32_FD_206711 | JGI IMG/M metagenome (GOLD analysis project Ga0335078, IMG submission 206711) | Soil microbial communities from Loxahatchee National Wildlife Refuge, Florida, United States - Lox_Sample_3.2 | ecosystem: Environmental > Terrestrial > Soil > Wetlands | place: USA...
CAGTTGCCAGCATGGTGGGGACTCCTGCGGCGAAGGTAACTCTGACAACTGCTTGCTGCCGCAGGAGTCTTTTCAGATCAAGCACCACGCCCGGCGCGTCGCAACTTTCAACTCAAATAACGCGCCTAAGGGGGGATGCCCCGCCCGGGGACGCGTGCTGAGATCGAGAGCAGCGGGACTGGAGTCAAGTCCCGGCGCTTTGACAACTGGGGACTCCATGGCGTCCAAAAAGGGTCAAACCGGCCAGCGGCACGGATCAGCGCATGAACGACGCCGGCTCAGCTTCAGGCTCTTGACGCCAGAGGTCCACGACCTGAATCGATCTGGGGAGAGACAATGGGAAATTCCTTCGACGTGATCATGGCGGCCTACCAGTCGCTTGAGCGCGCCCAGAACGATTTCGAGGCGCTGGTCAAGCTGGTTAAGGACAAGACGGTCCGGACCGAGGGTGTGATCCTGGTCGAGCACGACGCCGACGGTAAGGTGAGCGTCACCCAGACGGGCGACCATCTGGGCCGCAAGGGCCTGGGCTGGGGCGGCGGCGTGGGCCTGGTGGTAGGCCTGTTCTCCCCGCCGCTGCTGGCCTCGATCGTGGCCGGCGGCGCCGCTGGTGGCCTAGTCGGCAAGTTCGCCGAGCACAAGATAGCCAGCGGCATCGAGAAGGGCCTGGGCGATAAGCTCCCGCCGGGTACCGCGGCGGTCATCGCCGTCGTGGACGACGATGACCGGCTGGCGGCCGAACAGGCACTGGCCGGCTCGCCGGCGAAGTCGGTCGCCGCGATGGATAAGAAGGGCGCCGGTGAGCTGAAGACGGCGCTGGCACAGGCGGCAGGCAAGTTCGCCCCAGACCGCACCGTGCTGCCGATCCCGGACCGCACTTTCGGCGGGACGATGGGGCGGACACTGGACAAGTCGGTGGGCGACTGGACGATCATCCCGGGGCCGAAGGCGCCGGAGGATGCCCCGAACGTGCTGATCGTGTTGATCGACGACGCGGGGTTCGGTGGGCCGGACACGTTCGGCGGCGCGATCAGGACCCCGAATATGACCCGGGTGCAGGGCATGGGGCTGACCTATAACCGGTTCCACGTGACCGCGGTGTGCTCCCCGACCCGCGCGGCGCTGCTGACCGGGCGCAACCACCATCGCGTGGGCATGGGAACGATCGCCGAGCTTCCGGCCCCCTACCCGGGGTACACGGGCACGCGACCGCGGACTTGCACCGCCCTGCCCCGGATCCTTAGAGAGAACGGCTACGTCACCAGCGGCTTCGGCAAGTGGCACCTCACGCCGGGGAGCCAGATGGGGGCATCCGGCCCGTTCGATCACTGGCCGCAGTCGTGGGGCTTCGACAACTTCTACGGGTTCCTGACCGGCGCCGCCGGCCAGTACGACCCGATCATCACGCAGGACAACACGACCATCGGGGTGCAGGAGGGGAAGGACGGCCAGCTGTACTACTTCCCCGACGCCTTCACCGACAAGGCCATCGAGTGGCTGCACGCGGTCCGTGCGGCCGATGCACACAAGCCCTGGATGATGTACTACTCGACCGGGTGCAGCCATGCTCCCCATCACGTGGCCAAGGAGTGGGCGGACAGGTATAAGGGCAAGTTCGACCAGGGCTGGGACATCTACCGCGAGCAGACCCTTGAGCGCCAGAAAAGACTTGGCGTTATCCCGGAGGACACCGAGCTGACCAGCCGCCCGGATCTGTTCCCGGCCTGGGACTCGCTCGGCGACGCGCAGCAAAAGCTCTACGCCCGGCAGATGGAGGTCTTCGCCGGCTACTCCGAGAACGCCGACTGGAACGTCGGGCGTGTGCTGGACGCTATCGAGGAGATGGGCGACCTGGACAACACGTTGATCATCTACATCTGGGGTGACAACGGCGCGAGCATGGAGGGCACCCTCACTGGTTCGTTCAACGAGACAACCTTCTTCAACGGGGTCGTGCTCGAGGCCGATGAGCAGCTGAGGCTCATCGAGAAATTCGGCGGCCTGCAGGCCCTGGGCGGATTCCACACCGCCCCGCACTTCGCCGCGGCGTGGGCGTGGGCCAACAACGCGCCGTTCCAGTGGGGCAAGCAGATGGCGAGCCACCTGGGCGGAACACGCAACCCGATGGTGGTCGCCTGGCCGAACCGGATCAACGGGAACGGCGACCTCCGGACCCAGTTCACGCACTGCATCGACGTCGGCCCGACCGTCCTGGAGCTCGCCGGCATCCCCGAGCCGACGGTGGTCGACGGGATCGGCCAGGAGCCGATGGACGGTACCAGCTTCGCCTGCACGCTCGGCGATGCCGCGGCCGCTGAGCGCCACACGGTGCAGTACTTTGAGATGCTCGGCAGCCGGGCGATGTACAAGGACGGCTGGTGGGCCTGCGCCAAGCTGGACAAAATCCCCTGGGACTTTACGCCGGAGACCATCAAGCGGTTCGCCCCGGGCGCCTACGACCCGGATAACGACGTCTGGGAGCTGTACTACCTGCCTGACGACTTCTCCCAGGCCCGCAACCTGGCGGCCGACCATCCGGACAAGCTCAGGGAGCTGCAGGAGCTGTTCTGGCAAGAGGCCGAACGGAACCGGGTGCTGCCGCTCCTCGCCCCGTTCTCGGTGTGGCTCGGCGACCTGCCGCCGATGCCGACCATCACCCGGCACACCTACGCCGGCGACGTCCAGAACATTCAGACCACGATGATCCCGCGCATCTACGGCCGCTCGTACGCCATCGAGGCGGAGCTGCACGTGCCGGACGGCGGGGCTGAGGGCGTGCTGGCCGCTTTCGCCGACTTCATCGGCGGCTTCGCGCTGTGGGTCGATGAGCAGGGCCTGCTCAACCACACCTACCAGTTCCTGGGGATAGACACCTACAAGCAGACCTCCACGGCGAAGATCCCTGCCGGTGACGTGACCGTGAAGATGCTATTCGAGATCGACGAGCCCAAGCCGGGCTCGGGCGGCACGGTGACGCTCTGGGCGAACGACACGCAGATCGGCGAGGGCAGGGTGCCCCGGACGGTCAGCATGCTGTACACGACCTACGCAGGCATGGACATCGGCCGCGACAACGGCGGGGTCGTCGACCTCGCCTACGAAGACAAGGCCCCCTATGCCTTCACCGGCACCGTGAAGCGGGTCGTCTTTGACCTCAAACCCGCCACGCACGAGCAGGAGAAAGCCCTGCACGAGCATCACTCGAGGGAGACCGTCGCGGCCGGCGTCGCCGGCTGAGGCACCCACATCGGGCACCAAGACAGGCAGCGCCGGGTGGCACGCGTTCGTTCAGAGAGAGGAAGGGCTGATAGGAGCAGGGCGGCGGCCAACCCGCCGCGGGCGGCCCCGGTCCTGGCACCGGCAGTTGGGCAGGTGGGATGGTGATGGCTAGGAATGACCGCAGCGGCGTGCTGCTGCCGGATTCGGCGCCGCGGCCGTTTCACCTGCTGGCCAAGCCGACCGGGGCGGTGTGCAACCTGGACTGCAGCTACTGCTTCTTCCTGTCCAAGGAGCTGCTGTACCCGGGCAGCCGGTTCCGGATGGCCGACGGCCTCCTGCAGACCTATCTGCGGCAGCTGATCGAGGCGCACGCCGGCGCCCCGGAGGTGGTCGTGGCGTGGCAGGGCGGGGAGCCGACGATGATGGGACTTGGCTTCTTCCGCCGCCCGGTCGAGCTGGCGGACGGCATGAAACAGCCCGGCCAGCAGATCACCTACACCATCCAGACGAACGGCACCCTGCTCGATGACGAGTGGGCCGCGTTCCTCGCCAAGCACGGCTTCCTGGTCGGCTTGTCCATCGACGGGCCCCGTGAGGTGCACGACGCCTACCGGGTCGACAAGGGCGGCAAGGGCAGCTTCGACCGGGTGATGAAAGGGCTGGCCGCGCTGCGCCGCCACGGCGTGGAATGGAACGCGCTGACCACGGTGCACGCGGCCAGCCAGGACCGGGGCCGGCGTGCGGATCCGCCCGGAAATGGAAACGCTGCCACCAGCTCCCGGGGGCGGGATTTGAACCCGCGACCTCTGGGTTATGAGCACCACGACGCCCGTCTCCCCGTCTCGGGCGGTCTCTGTTCGCCGTGTTGACCTCGGCAGACTCATGGCGCGAGATCGCGCTCGGCCTTCCGTGTCTCCCCCGTCTCGGCATGTCCCGCTGCGTCTCGTGCACAAATCCGTGCACAAGACTGGTGAGGACATACCCTCGACTATCGTCTTCCCGCAGTCGCTCGCCAGTCACCTGTCCAGCATCGCCGACCACCACCATGGCACGGTCGAGCATGGTCACCGTCACTCACCGTCCGGGTCGGGAACGCAACGGGCACGCTGTCTAGCTTTACGCTTCCGCCATGAGGCTCGGGGAGTGGATTGTCGCGGACACGGAGGCCGGTTCGACAGAGTAGCGGAGGCACTCCCCTTCGCCTGCGAAGGCAGGTAGGCGGCAGCGTCGTCGCCAATCCCGTCCTCAACGCTTGCGAGCATGAAGCAGGCGTCTGCGCCATCTCACCGCTATACGGTGGTCCGTCGGAGAGGGGAGTTCGGCTGGACAGGAGCGGCGCCGCCGACCGGGCTGCTCGCCAGCTGGAGCTGGCGGCAGACCCTGATCAGGGCGGCCGGGTAAGTTTCGGGTCATTGCAGGAAGCACATGTGATACTCGCTTTGGAGGAAGCAGGCGAACTGCCGGGTCCGGTGGTCCGGCTGCCAAACCGGGGCGACTGCACCGATGCGACTAGACAGGACTGGGATGTCAAGCGTCCCCGCGATACTGAGCGGCGCCCGCGGTTCGATGTTGCCGACTTCCTGGAGGGGTGCATACGCTATGAGATCCAGTGCTGCCGGGAAAATGTGATCGTGGACCTGACTGGTCTGGTCGATCCTGCGCATCGCCAAGCGCTGCGTGATGCGGTTGACGATGCGGGCCTTACGGCCCATGTGAGGTGGTATGAGTGAGCGCTGAGACCACGCGAGCCCTCCGCGCAGATTCTCATGCTCTTGATGCACTGGCAGAGTACACAGCAGCGCGGCAGCGAGGTGAGTGGCGACGGCTGCTGCTACCTGGCGCTGACTTGCGGGACGCAGATCTGTCCGGCCTTGATCTTGACGAGTGTGACCTCACGGGCGCGGCACTGGATGGCGCTCGCTTTGCCGGGACGAGCCTCGCTCGGTCATGTCTGGTCAACGCAAGCATGATCGGCGCTGACTTCTCGTATACCGATCTGGACAAGGCAGACATGGAGGCAGCTGATGCCACTGCGGCTGCCTTTGTCAGTGCCTCGCTCAGACGAGCAAATCTAAGCCGCTGCCGCTTGCAACGCGCCAACTTCTCGGATGCCGACCTAAGTAGGGCGAACCTGCATGAGGCGAACCTCACTGCGGCAGACTTTAGCGGTGCCCTTGTGGACCGCGCGAATCTGCGCAGCGCAGTCATTGAGGATGCGATTCTGACGGCAGTCCGCGGAGAACCTCTGTTCAACGGGCCTCCCGGGCCGCCACCTTCCGCGACGATAGCCGGATGGCCTGCAGCCAGGCTTGCCGGGCCGCAGCTGGCGGAGCTTGCTGGCATGTATCTCAGGACACATGGCTGGGGTCTTATCGAGCCATCCTCATGGGCAGCCGAGGGCATTGACCTGATGGCCAAGCGAGATGGTGAAACGGCTGTCGTCCAGGTGAAGGCAACTGCGGCGCCGTCATCACAAGCATTCACATACTTGGCACAACGCTTGAAGCGCGTCGCAGAGGGCCATCCGGAGGCGCATCTAATCCTCGTCGTCCCTGGACCTGTTACCGAGAACATCCAAGATCTCGCTCGAGCTAGCCATATCAGCATGCTTGTTGTCTGGCTGGATAAGAACACAATGCGGGTGGAGGAGCTCGCAGGCGCTAGCGAAGATCAGTTGCCCGCATCGGCGTAAGCTCTCCCGCCCTGGTCTAGTCTCCGGCGCCTAGCGCCGCGGATGCTCTGTCAGTGAAGATCTTCTAGGTCCGGCTGATCGAACCGCCGAATCAAGCAGATTGTGTCCTCGGAGCCTCTTCCAAGCTCAGAGGATGATAGGTCCGCCGCACTAGACCTTAGCCGACATAGCATCTGCATTGCGGAAACGGCTCCGGAGACCATCGTCACTGGAGTGCGGAACTGCAATACCGTGGACAGCTTCACAGGGGCCGCCGGGGAGCGGCGTGCAGGACAGAGGATGCGCATGAACGCGAACGTCCCGCCCATCGAGTGCAGAAAGTGCACTCCCTCCCTGGCGCCAAGAGCATCGGGCCGGTCAGGCCAGTGATCGGGCGGGCGGGCGGACCGGGACCGCGCCGGTGCCGGCTATCAACTGTGCCGGGTTCGCCTGGTCTGTGCCCGCGGCCGGAGGCCAGCAAGGCGGCCGCCGCCGACATGCTGGCCAGGAACAGGACCGCGATCCGGAATCCCTGCCACGGCGAGGCGCCGAGCTCATACGCCGCCCCGGTGAGCGCCAGGGCGAGGGCTGTCCCTGTTCCCCGGGTCATGTTGAGCACCCCGCCCGCCATGCCAGATTGGCGTCTGGGGGCCGCCGCCATGATCGCCGCATTGTTCGGCGGGGTGAACAACCCAAGCCCGGCCCCCACCACGGCCAGCCCCGTGATCAGGGTCAGCTGTCCGGGCCGGCCGAGGGCCAGGGCGATCAGCATGCCGGCAACGATCGTCATGCCGGCGGCGGTCAGCAGCCGGGGCCCGCAGCGGTCGGCAAGGCGCCCAGCCGGCGGCGCCACCACGGCAAGGCACAACGGCATGACAGTCAGCTCCAGCCCGGCACGGCCGGAAGATGCCCGCAGCGCCCGCTCCAGGTAGACCGGGGCCACGAGCAGAACACCGAACATGACCAGGTAGGACAGCAGCCCGCTGGCTATCCCCGACGTGAACGCGGGGCTGCGGAACAGGGAGGTGTCGAGCATCGGCGCGCGGGCCCTGCGTTCCCAGCGCACGAAGCCGGGCCCCAGCACTGCCGCCCCCGCCAGCAGGCCGGTGATCACCGGGGACGTCCAGCCAGCCCGGTTCCCGAGTGTCGCGGCGGACAGCAGCGCCGTGATGGCGGGCATGAACAGGGCGAGCCCGGCCCAGTCGAAGGGCACCCGCTGCTGGAGGTGACGGCTGCGGGGAATGAGCAGCCACCCTGCCCCCAGCCCCGCCAGGCCCAGGGGGACGTTGATGAGGAAGATCAGCCGCCACCCCCCCGCCGCCAGCAGCAGGCCGCCAGCCGCGGGGCCAAGCGCGAGGCCAAGGGCCTGAGCGGCCCCCTGGATGCCGATCCCCCGGCCGAGTGAAGCGCGGGGCAGGGCCAGGTAGATGATGGCCACGCTGTTTGCCTGGAGCATGGCCGCGCCCACGGCCTGCAGGACCCGGAACCCGGCAAGGGCGGCCAGGCTCGGCGTCAGCCCGCACAGGGCCGAGCCGAGGATGAAGACACCGAAGCCATAGGTGTACAGGAGCTTGCGGCCGGCGATGTCCGCCACCCGCCCCACCGCGGTGACCGTCGCCACCAGGACGAGGAGGTAACTGAGGCCGACCCAGGTCACGGCGCCGAGGCTCGCGTGGAGCTCGCTCCGTGCTGGCTGGTGCAGGCGCCGCGCTCCTGCCTGAGCCACTCGCCCGGGTAGCCGCCCGGCTCGGAGCGGTCGTGAGCGACCCGCACCCGCCCATTACCCGCAGCATCGTCCTCGCCCACCGGCCCGGGCCCCTGGCGCCCGCCGCCCGCCGGTTCCTGGAACTCGCCGCCGGTGCGCACACCCAATCCGGGCTCCGGGCGTGATGCCCGCACGCCAGCCGGGGTCCATCAGGGGGACACGCCAGGTACACGCGCTGCCGTATCAGCATGCCCGCGCCAATCCGGCCGGCCACGCCCTCAGGCTGACGATATCGCCAGGCTGCCCTTCCCGGGTGAGCGGGAGCTACGTCGCTGCGGCGCGCGAAAAGTGATCCTCGCCCCAGGAGGTCTGGCTGCCGGCCAGGACCGTACAGATTTTCCCAGCGCTCTCCACCCGGCGCCTTCCACCCAGAACTTGACCGGCCTGGCGTAACAGCAGGTCGTGGCCCGCTCATCGGCCGAGGCGAGGCCGGTCCCGGCGAGCCGAGCCGACTCGGCGCCGACCATGCCGGTGCCGGAAACCTCGATGCCGGGGTGGCTGAGGGCGCCATTGCGAGAGTTCTCCAGCAGCGAGCGTCAGCGGCGGCCCGGCGATCGCGAAGCTGGCGTGACGGGAACGGAGCCTGGCTGGCCCGGCGCCAGACAGCTTGGCGTAGAAGGCGGCCACTTCGTCGATATCACTGACGTTCAAGGGCGAGCGGGACGGCCGAAGCCCGGGGCCTTGAGCGCGTCCCGTACTCGGGCCGGTGCCTCGGCGAACGGCGCTTCGATGCGGATGCGGATGCCATCGCAACCCCATGTCGGCTCCCGCGTCTAGCCTCAGGCCAGGGTGAGGAACATCTTCTCCATCTGTTCCTCGGTCATCGAGGAGTCGGTGTCCCCGGACAGGCACCGGCGCATGCCGCTGGCCACGATCATGAAACCGGCCCGGTCGAGGGCGCGTGATACCGCAGCGAGCTGGGTGACCACGTCGGTGCAGTCCCGGCCGGACTCCACCATGGCGATGACCCCGGCCAGCTGGCCGTGGGCGCGGCGGAGCCGGTTGAGCACCTTGCCTGCGGCGTCCTCATCGATCTTCATCAACCGTCTCCCTTGCTATTCACTCATCTCAGCATACCCGGCAGGGTATATATCCCGCGGCACGTCACAACAGGCCGCGGAAGCTGCGCGTGAGCGTGCACCCGGCGACCAGGATGATCAGCAGCGTGAACGCCGCGCTCAGCCGCTGCGGGCTGGCGTGCCCGGCCGCCCTGCCGCCAGCGAGGGCGCCGATCACCGCGACGCCGGTGAAGACCCCGATGAGCGCCCGGTCCAGCGCCAGGCCGCCGTGACCAGGCCGCGCCGCGAATGCTACCGCGCTGATCAGGCTCGCCATCGAGCCTGCGCTTCAGTATACCCCAGGGGGTATGATTATGAAAATGGGTCTGATCTTTTCCGGCAGCGCCGTCCGGGCGATGCGGTGACGCTGGCCCTACCGGCCGGCCGATGTCAGCTCGGCTAGCGGCTCGCCCTGGTCGAGTGCCAGGCCGGGGAGTTCCAGCTGCAGTGTGGACAGGCCGCCGGACAGGGATCGGACATCGGGCCAGCCGCTTTGCCGCAGCAGCCGGAGTGCGAGGTAGGACCGGAAACCTGACGCGCAGTACACCAGCAGGGGGCGGTCGCGCGGGATCTCGCCGAGCCGCTGGCGCACTTCGGTGTGCGGGATGTTCAGCGCGCCAGGCAGGTGGCCGGCGCCGAATTCGGCAGCTGACCGGACGTCCAGCAGCACTGCCTGGGGGTCGGGGTGGAGCAGGTCGCTGCCGCGCCACAGGGCCAGCGCGCCGGTGAGCAGGTTGCTGGCGGCCATGCCGGCCAGGTTGACCGGGTCCTTGGCTGACCCGAACGGTGGCGAGTAGGCGAGGTCGAGGCCGGCTAGGTCATCGACGGTCAGGCCGGCCCGGATGGCGGTGGCGATGACGTCGATCCGCTTATCGACGCCGTCGCTGCCGGTTGCCTGGGCGCCGAGTATCCGCCCGTCGGGGGCGAACAGCAGCTTCAGGTGCAGCGGGCGGGCGCCGGGGTAGTACCCGGCGTGGTTGTCCGGGTGCAGGTGCACGGCGTGGTGCGGGATCCCGGCCGCGCGCAGCGCCTTCTCGCCGGGGCCGGTGGTGGCTGCCACGGTGCCGAAAACGCGCACGATAGCCGTGCCGAGAACCGGTGAGCGCCGTCCGCCGCGGCCGAACAGGTGGTCAGCGGCCGCGCGGCCCTGCCGGCTGGCTGGCCCGGCCAGCGGCACGAGGGCTGGGCTTCCGGTCACGGCGTCGGCGACCTCGATCGCATCGCCCACCGCGTAAATGGACGGCACCGAAGTCTGCAGGTGCTCGTCGACGAGCAGGGCGCCGCGGGCACCCAGCGCAAGCCCCGCGGCCGCGGCGAGCGAGGTGTCCGGGCGGACCCCGGCGGCGAGCAGCACCAGGTCGGCGGGGACCTGGGAGCCGTCCGAGAGGCCAACGTCGACGGTGCCGCGGCCCGCCTCCAGCAGCCCGGTGACCGACGTGCCCAGCCGCACCTCGACGCCGGCCCGGAGCAGTTCCCGTTCGACGCCGCGCGCCATCTCCGGGTCCAGGCCCGGCATGACCTGCCCGGCCAGCTCGATGAGCGTGACCGCCAGGCCGCGGTGCCGCAGCGCCTCGGCCGACTCCAGACCGATGAACCCGGCACCAACGATCACTGCCCGGCGGGCGCCGCCGTCCACCAGCTCACGCAAGACGTCCACGTCGGGAACCGTGCGCAACACCCGGACCGCGGGCAGACCGGCTCCCGGAATCGGCGGGATGACCGGCGCGGCCCCGGTGGACAGCACCAGCACGTCATAGGCCTCATGGTAGTCCCGGCCCGTCGCGCGCTCACGGACCGCGACGGTGCGCCAGGCCGGGTCGATGGCGACCACCTCGTGGCCGGTGCGCACGTCCAGCGCCAGGCTGTCCGCCAGCGACTGCGGGGTATGCAGGAGGAGGGCATCCCGGTCACCGATCTCACCGCCCAGGTGATAGGGCAGGCCGCAGTTCGCATACGAGACGTAGGGGTCCCGCTCGAGCACCACGATCTCCGCGTCCTCGGCGAGGCGGCGGGCCCGCGCCGCGAAGCTCATGCCTCCAGCGACCCCGCCGACCACGACAGCCTTCATCTGCGCGCCCCCATCTTCTTCCTGTCACGTGCTCGCGGCCTGCCCGCCGTTGAGGCTGGTCCTAGCGGACAGGTGCAGCGGTTTTCGGGCGGGACCCCGGCCAGGGCCTGCTCCACGTGCTGGCCGCAACCGGTCCAGGTGATCTTCTTGCAGCGGTCACAGACAGCCGGGCTGCACATGGGTACTCCTCACGCTTCAGCGATGATGTAAGTATACCCCCAGGGGTATAAAAGTCCAGGCGTGGCGGCTGTGACACCGCCCACGCCCCGGTACGGGCACGCGGCCCGGTCAGGTGAAGATGATCTGGCCTCCGGCCGCGAGGGCATTGAACTCGCCCACCGTGATGAGGTCCTTGACCTGCTCAACGAGGTCATCTTCGGAGAGCCCGAACATGTCGCAGGATGCCCGGTGAACGCGCCGTCCAGCGGCGCGACGTAGGTCGGCTCAACGCGGTCGCCGATGCCCCGCTGCCGGAAGTAATAGCAGTCGGCCAGGAAGCCGAACTCCAGCGGCGCGACCGGGCCCTTGACCGGCATGCCGCCGACGTTCACGACGAGCCGGCCGGCGGTGCACCGCTCCAGTGCCCGGTTCAGGGCGACGGCGCCCCCTGGCGTGTAGAAGGTGAAGACGCTCTTCAGCCACCCGGGGCCAGTCAGTCCGTCGGTCTCCCCAGGGCGCAGCCCTGCGCCCGTGGCGACCACGAGCACGTCGTAGCCCAGCGCTGTCCCGTCATCGAGGTGCAAAGGTGATCAACGGGATCTTCTTCCGGACCCGGGCGGGCTGCCCGTGGCCGGATCCGCCGGGGAGCTTCGGGCACTTTCTGTGGAATGCTCCTCCGTCGCAGTCCACAGAATCCGTGTTCGGCGGGAATCCTCGCAGGTGGGGGCCTTGTCCAAGCTGCGGGCTCGGATCGCTCGGATTCCACAGAACTTACCGGAAGACCGTGTGTTACCGGCATCGCCCGTGGTCGTTGGGACGGGACCTGGGCTCATGGTTGCAGGCACCCGGCGAGGGGCCTCAGGTGGCGGTTGCCCGCCTCAGAGGCGCCCGCTCACGATATTTCATCGCGGCACGGCTGTAGCGGGCGAAGCGAGGCGGCGGCCATCCCACACGGTAGACAGTGCGGCCGCACCGTCGGGGTGGGGCTGCTGGCGGCGCTGCCCGGCTGCAAAAGTCCGGACTTCTACAGCCGCGGCAAGGACCCCGAGGGTGTCCGGCGCGGCGGGACGAAGCTGCCGCCTGCGCGCAGCAGCCGGGCTGCGGTCACGAGCACCACAGCGAACAGCCCGAGGCCGGCCAGCACGTACAGGTTGCCAGCGATGAGCTGGAGCCCGTGCCAGTGGTATTCGGCGTAGTGCGGGTTGTCACCGTACGCGAATGAACTCGCCGGGGCGTAGTTGATCAGCCCGCCCTGCAGCAGCCCGGCTGTCGGCGACCAGAAGTCCGGCCACGCCCCGTAGACGACGGTCACGGCTCCCACGAGCAGCCACCAGATCCGTGATGCCGCGCCGCGGCCGCCCCGGACGGCGGCGTCGATGAGCACCGCCAATCCTGGCGCGACCCACACCCAGTGGTGGTCCCAGCTGATCGGCGAGACGAGCAGCGCGGTCAGACAGCACGCCATCAGCCCGGTGAATGTCCGCCCCGAGTTGTGCAGCACGGCCGCGGCAGCCAGCCCGAGAACCGCGGCCAGCACCGCGGCGATCAGCCACAGCCCCTGCCCGCCGTGCACGCTCCCGGCGAACCGGGTGAGGATGCCGCGCAGCGACTGGTTCTGCAGGCCGCCGACAAAGCCAGTACGCCCCGCCCGAAAGAAGCTCCCATCAATCCACCAGGTCACGGACGGGCGCGGCAGTGCGGCGAATCCGATGATCAAGCTGCCCGAGTCCGAGCGCTCCTGGGACCTGAGCGGCTGAGCGTCGCGGCCGGGCATCCAATTCGCCCGCCGCAGGGGATCCCGGGTGACAACCCGCTATCCTCACCCGGCCGGTGTCAGCGCACCAGTACAAGACCGCCAGCGAACAGTAGGCCGCCTGCGAACCGCCAGGCTGCCCACATTCGCCCGCACCGCGGCGGCGCCAGGAGGTTTCGCCAGCCCGGCGGAAGCTGGCCGTGAAACCGGGAGAACCAATCGGGGTAACGACGTCGTCTCTGGGCTGAGGCGCTTGTGCGCCCAGCGGCCGGCCGCCATATGCCATCGGAGGCTCGGCAAGTGCCGCCTGCCCGCGGCACTCACCGGCACGGAACGCGGCGGCTGCAACTCCTGCCAGCCTCTATGCCCCCGACGGATGTGCGACGGCCGCCGTAGGTCAGCAGTCGCGGCCTGCCTACCGGCGGGCCGCGAAGTCGCCTGGCCGGGTATCCGTTTAGCGACCTCGTTAGCAGGCCACGTCAAGAAGGCCTCTTCCCGAACCGGAAGAGAGGATCTCGGGGGTTTCAGCTTGGCGGTCTTTGTCGCCCGTCATCTCGGCCGCGGCCAGTCGGGGTTCCACCGGATCGGGATGGTCGGGACGTTCCTGGCGACCGCGGGCCGGTCGGCGCGGCGGGTGATGGAGGAGCATTGCCAGGAGGCGAGCGATCTTGCCGGGTGGCTTGAACTCGGTCCTGCGGTGTGCGAGCCGCTGCTGCAGGCCTTCGAACGATGGGACCGCAGGGGCGTTCCCGGGTTGGCCGGCGGCGATGGTCTGGCACCCGCGATCCGGCTGGTTCACCTGGCCGACGTTCTCGAGGCGTTCCATCACGCCGGCGGCGCCGAAGCGGCGCTGCAGGTGGCCCGTGAGCGGCGGGGCACGCAGTTCGATCCGGATCTGGTCGACTGCTTCTGTGCCCGGCACGCGGAGATCCTCGACGGGCTGGGGGGCATCTCGGCGTGGGAGGAGGTGATTGCGCTTGACCCGCGGCTGGGCGCGGCCCTGAGCGATGACCAGCTCGACCGGGCGCTGTGCGCTTTTGCCGACTTCAGCGACCTGAAGTCGCCGCTGCGTCTTGGTCACTCCCGTGGTGTGGCCGAACTGGCCGCGCAGGCCGGCGTGGCGCTCGGGCTCCCCGCTGCCGACGTGGTTACGTTGCGCCGGGCGGCGCTGGTGCACGATCCCGGCCGGTTCCCAGCCCCCGACGTGCTCGACATCGGCCGCGGCGACGGGCCGAACCTCGGGTTCGGCCACGGAATCCATTACTGCCTGGGCGCGCCCCTGGCCCGGCTCGAAGCCAGAGTTGCTTTCGAAGAGCGGTGTGGCATGCGGCGAGACGTTGACGCTGATTTGACGAGCTGCCCGGTGAAATGGCTTGCCGGGCGCGCTGCGGCACGCGGCTTTGCCGACCAGTACAGGAGGAACACTCATGCGCAGGCCACAGGCCAGTGGGTATGGTGAGCATGGCGTCTGATTCCCTGCTCCGCGCCGCCGGGACGTCCGATGAACGCCCGTCTCGGCCACCCCGGGGCTGGACTCCTCGAACTTCATCACCGTGGACAAGCCCGCCGGATTCCTGTGGCCCATGGAGCTGTCCGCGCGCATATTCGGGCTGAATTCCTGGAGCCTGCATCGCCGGGGCCATCATGGCCCTCACCCCGGCGGCTCGGGCCGGGGCATCGCGGGACCTGGCGGTGGCATCGGCAGCGCGTTCGGCGGCGCCACCGGGATCACCCGGCTGTTCCAGGCCGATTTCGGCGGGCAGATCGCCTGGCTGCTGCCAGCTGCCCTCCTTGCCCTGGCGGCCATGCTCTGGCTGTCACGGCGGGCGCCGCGGACTGACCGGACCCGCGCCGCCGCCCTGGTGTGGGGCGGCTGGCTGCTGGTGACCGGGCTGGTCTTCAGCTATATGTCCGGAATCATCCACCCCTATTACACCATCGCCCTGGCCCCCGCGATCGGCGCCCTCGTCGGCATCGGTCCGTCGAGCTGTGGCGGGTGCGGCACACCTGGTTCGCTTGTGCCGTCCTGGCCACCGGGCTCGCGATCACCGCCATCTGGGCGTGGATCCTGCTCGACCGCAGTCCGGGCTGGTTCCCTTGGCTGCGCGTGGCCATCGTCATCGCGGGCGCCGCCGCCGCTGGCATGATCCTGGCCCGGCGTGCCCTCCGCCCGACCGCCGGCTGGCGCCGGACCGTCCTGGCGGCAGCCCCGGTGCCGCTCGCCCTGATCGGCGGGCTGGGCGCCCCGATGGCCTACAGCATGGACACCGCAGCGACGACCCAAAGCGGAGCGGTCCCGTCCGCCGGGCCTACGGTGGCCGGATCCTTCGGCATCCCCGGCGCCCGGTCCGGATTCCCGGGCGGCGCAGACCGACGCCTGCCCGCCGGGGCCGGCGGCGAATCCGGCGCTTCCAGGGCGTCCGACTTCGCCGCCAGCCCGGACGGCGGCCCGCCTGCCGGGTTCGCTGCCGCGGGCGGCCCGGGCGGCGGCTCCGGCGACGCATCCCAGATCACCTCCTGGGTCGAGGCGCACTTTAAGAGCGAGACCGTCGGCGGCACCACCGTTTACGACCTCAGCTCGCCCAAGGCCGGCGGCGCTGGATCCGCCGGCACTGGATCCGCCGGCACGGGGACAGCCCCGCCAGGCGCGGGTCCCGGAACGGGGACAATGCCGGCGAAGCCGCCGGCTGAGGGCGGGTTCCCGCCGCCGCAATAGCCGCTGCCGCGCTGCGGCAGTCAGCCGCCTCCGTTCGGGAAAATCGAAAGCATTAGCCCGAACGGAGGCGTGATTCCCCCGCGACAGGGCCAGCGCGGACGCCGGTGCGCTGACGATACTTCTGGGCCAAGCACCCAGAGATCGCGGGCGGCAGCGTCCACCACGTCCAGGTTGTCTCATCCCGTATCACTCCGTCTCGCCGCCGAGCCGCACGGAGCCCTGTGGTCGCCGCACGCTTTGCTACAGCGCCTGGCACGCAAAAGGTCCTCTCCCCATCAGGAGAGGACCGTGACCTGCGGAAATTGGTTGGTAGCGGGGGCGGGATTTGAACCCGCGACCTCTGGGTTATGAGCACCACGACGCCCGTTTCTGATGATTCGCCATGTCTCTGGTTGTCGTGGTGACCTCGGTTGATCCCTGGCCGGGTGTCTCGTCAGCGCGCGGGCGTCTCGCTCTGTCCGGCTCGCCGCATGGTGTTTCGTGCACAATCCCGTGCACAAGAACAGGCCGTCGAACTCGCGTGACGCCACTCTGATCGGTCAGGGGAACGGTCTCAGAGATTGCCGGACGAGCGTTACCTCAGCCAACAACGTTCGCTGGCCTATGCTGGAAGCATGGCGTACGAACGGATCACGATCGATCCGAACAGGATGAGTGGCCTTGCCTGCATCCGGGACACCCGGGTGACGGTCAGCGCCGTCCTTGGCCAGCTAGCCGCCGGACAAAATATCGACGAGGTTCTTGCCGACTATCCCTACCTGGAGCGGGCTGACATCCTGGCCGCCCTGGAGTTTGCCGCTGCGGCCGTACAAGAACGAGAACTACCGCTGGCCCAGTCAGCGTAGGCGCCATGCGTCTGCTGATCGATGCGAACCTGTCTCCGCGGGTCGCCGCCCAGTTGACGGAGGCGGGATTCGACGCCACCCACGTTGCCGACGTCGGTCTTTTGACCGCCGCTGACGGAGCGATCCTGGAATACGCCAGCGCCAACGAATTGGTGATCATTTCCGCTGACACCGATTTCGGCGAAATGCTGGCTGCCTCGCCAGGCAGGGTCAAGCCCTCGGTGGTACTGCTCCGGTCGGCCGACCATCTCACTCCTACAGAGCAAGCCAGCCTCTTGGCGGTGAACCTTCCCTCCGTGGCTGATGGGCTCAAGGCGGGCGCGCTGGTATCCATCGCCCGGGGCCGGATGCGCATGCGACCGCTGCCTGTCAGGACCACAGACTGATCGAGGCGCGGGAACGCTCGCGGCCGTAAGCACGGCCGCATGCGACGAACCTGAAACCAGATGGCAACCGTCGCCCGGCGCAGGGCCGGGCGGAAACCGCCTTGACCTTGCCCTGTTTCCTGGACATGTTGGGTGTGGGGCCACGCGCCGGGTAATGGCGCGCACCGAACGATGCCGAATATGTCCGATCTGCCAGGCTTCGGTGCCGATCAAGAACTGTGTGCAGATCATCCGATTCGGCACGCTCCCATCGGAGGCTTCACGTGGGGCACGCCGACGTCGCGTTCACCATGAAGCAGTACGTCCAGACCGACCTGGAAGCCGACCGCCAGGTCGCGAACACCCTCGTCGAACTGATCATCGGCGGGGCGCTCGCGTCCTTCGAAATCTCGCAGCGCATGGGCAAGAAGGCGTCAGGCGAGGGCAGCGGGTGCCCTGGAGAAGCGGCTTGACGGCGGCCTCGCGCACAAATCCGTTCACAAATGACATGCGAAAGGCCCCTTCCATGATCGGAAGGGGCCTCTGACCTGGTGAGGTCTTCACGTTTGGGGCTGAGCTGGGCGGATGGGGGCTGGCTGGAGGGCTGCCCACAGGTTAAGCGGGCGCTGCCCACGTTTTGCGGAGGTTGTGGTTCCGGTTCCGGCGGGCCGCCCGGGCCGTCCCGTGCCGGGGGCCTGGTTAGCGGTTCCAGCGGGGGTCGTTCTCGGCGATGGCCAGGCTGAGTGCCTCAAGTTCGGTGATGAGCTCGCGCAGGCGGCGGTGGTTGTCGAACCAGGGCTGGTAGTCGGCGAGCTGGTCGTCGGTCAGGATGCGGGTGGCGGTTCTGCCGTTTTTCTTGCGGGTCCACTGGTGGTAGGGACCGTGGGGCTGGGGCGGGTCGGCGTGGCAGCGGCAGCCGGGGTGGCCGCAGCGGGTCATCCGGTCGGCCAGGGTGCCGGGCAGGGCGAAGCCGAGCGCGGCCGTCGGCCCCGCCTGGTGCCGGTGCTGGCCCGCTATCACTGCCCGCTGCTGGCTGCGGCCCGGTTCGCCGGGAACGCACTGATCTGCGGAGGATCCGATCCGGGCCGCCGGAACCTGACCAGCCCGCTGATCGCCGCGCAGGACGGCGGGACGGGGCTGCCGCGGCTGGACACCAGCCGGCTGCGCGCCACCTGGCTGGCCGAGGTCGCGGAGCTGCTGGGGCTGGCCACGTTCATGCACGCGGCCGGCATCAGCTGCTCCCAGCGGCTCGGTGACCTGATCGCCGGGCTGGAGCCGGCCGGTGAGGCGGACGCGGTGCGGCTGCTCGGGGCGGCCCATCCGCGATGACCCCGCTGACGGCGTTCGAGACGGTCATCGACGCCTCCGGCGCCGCGCCCGGGATCGAGGCCGTCCTGCCCATCGGCGTGCGCCCTCGCCAGCTCAAGGTCCGTACCCTCCTGGCCGGCATGTGCCTGGCCCAGGCCGATCACCGGCCCGCCCACCTCACACGGGTGCACCAGGCGCTGACCAGCCTGCCCGGGGACGACCAGCGGCGGCTGGGGGTGATCGCGGACTGGAAGCACGGCCCGCACCAGCTCACCTACCGGCAGGCAGAGCGTACCTTCGGCCTGGTCACGGACGCGCTCGCCAAGGACCAGCCCGACGGGCTGCCCTCCGGCCCGCTGCAGAGCATCTGCGACGACCTGCTGGAAGCCAGCATCCCGGAGGGCTTCAAGGACGCCAGCGGCGCGCTCGCCGTGGACTGGACGGACATGGAGTCCTTCTCCCGGCCCCCGCCCCGCGGCACCAGCGACTGCGCCGATCCGGAGGCCTCCTGGGGCCACCGCAAGAACAACCTGCTGCGCAGCGAAGACGAGCTGTTCTTCGGCTGCTACGCCTCCGCCGCCATCATGGTGCCTGAGGAGAACGGGCCGGCTATCCCCGAGCTCGCCCGCCGCGCCACGCTGTCTTCATGCCGGCACGACCCCGTCCGCGCCTTCGCCCCCGTGCTGACCGCGATGCCCGCGGCCGGGATCCCGCTCGGCGACATCCTCGCCGACTCCGGCTACGCCCACCGCGACGCCGGCGCCTGGGCCATCCCGCTCCGCACCGCCGGCGCGCAGCTCGTCCAGGACCTCCATCCCCTGTTTGACCGCGGCCCGAAGGGCGCCCACCACGGCGCGATCATCGCCAACGGCAACCTGTACTGCCCCAGCACACCGCGGCCGCTGCTGGAACTCGGGCCGCTCGCCCGCACCGCCACCAAAGAGCAGGCCGCGGACTGGGAACGCACGACCAGCGAGCTAGCCCGGTACAAGCTCGGCCGCTTCACCGCCGACGACACCGACGGCTACCACCGCGTGCAATGCCCCGCCGCCATGGGCAAGATCCGCTGCCCGCTCCGGCCATCGTCACTGACGCTGGACCGGGACCGGCCCGAGATCCTCAGCACGCCGGAGCATCCCCCGGCCTGCTGCACCCAGCAAACCATCACCGTCCCCGCGGACGTGGCAGCCAAGACCGCCCAGAAACACGACTACCCGTCGGCGGCCTGGCGCCGGTCCTACACCCGCCGCACCGGCGCCGAACGCGGCTTCGCCACCGCCAAAGACCCCGCCACCAACGACATCACCCGCGGCTGGTGCCGCCTCATGGGCCTGACACCCCTGACGCTGTTCACCACCACCCTGCTCATCGCCCGCAACCAGCGCATCCTCACCGCCTGGAACACCCGGTAAGAAGAAAACCAGCGCCGGGCAGCGTGAGTGTCCATCAGGTGAGGTGGTGCTGGCTGGTGCTGTCGTGGGCCGCGGCGGCCTGGTTTTGGGTTCCGTCCTGGGTTGTTTGGCGCTGCCGTTAACGGGCGATGATGCGGAGGGGGGGTGTGGCTCTCGGTCGCCGGGACGTGCCTTCACTGGGTGGCGGGCCGGAAGCTGGCCAGGGCATCGGCAAGCTGTTTGCGGCGGGTTGTCCCCAGCTTTTCGTAAGCGGCTGAAGGTGATGGTCGACGGTCCGCGCTGAGAGCACGAGCTGCCTGGCGATCTCCTGGCTGGTCAGGCCGCGGGCGGCCAGCATCGCCACCTCAAGTTCCCGCGCGGTCAGTGAAGCGGCCGCGGTAGCCGCAATGAGCGCGGGCGTGCGGGTGCCTTCGCACTGACCAGCCAGGATCGCGGAGCGGAGCTCTAGCGCCCTGGCCGGGCGGCTGCTGCCGGTGCATAGCGCCATCCAGCCGGTCAGGCGGACGAACATCAAGCAGTTCGTCCTAGCGTCACAAGCCCGGGATGCTGCCAGCCGCACGCCCAACCCCGCAGGCGAACTCGCAGGTCAGCCAGCTGTACCCGTTGAGAAACCGCACAGGCTGGCGCTCATCAGCCGATACGACCTGAGGCCGCGCGACGGCGCTGACCCTATCGGCCCCCAGCCGGACTCTTGCCGGGACGATACGCCTCACTTAAGCTTTATGAGTTAAGATGCATGAATATCGCGATGCTGTGTGTCCGGACCCGCGGACAATGCGCGCGACTCCTTTCCGCAGTTTCGTGCTGAAGCTGCATGCCCGCTGCAACCTGCGGTGCGATTATTGTTATGTGTACGAGATGGCCGACCAGGGCTGGCGGTCACTTCCCCGGGTAGTGACGCGCGAGACCATCGACGCCGCGGCGCTGCGTATCGCGGAACACACCGCCGCGCACGGCACTCATGACGTCGATATCGTCTTCCACGGCGGCGAGCCGCTACTGGCCGGACCCGAGCTTATCGCCTATGCCGTGACAGCAATCAGGACCGCTCTAAGGCCCGGCACAATGGCGCGTTTCAGCATCCAGACCAACGGGCTGCTGCTGCGCGAGCAATTCCTGGAGTTGTTCGGCAAACTGGACGTGCTCGTCGGGCTGAGCCTGGACGGTGACGCGGAAATGCACGACCGGCATCGCAGGCACGCCGGAGGCCAGGGCAGCTACCGGCAGGCCGCCGCCGCGGCGGCCCGGCTGCGCGGGCACCGCGTGTTCGGCGGCATCCTCAGCGTCATCGACCTGCGCAACGACCCTGTCCGCACGTACGAGTCCCTGCTGCGGTTCTCGCCTCCGATCATCGACTTCCTGCTCCCGCACGGCAACTGGTCGGCGCCGCCGCCCGGCCGCCCGGCCGCGGACGCGGGCGCCCCCTACGGCGACTGGCTGATCGCGGTGTTCGATCGCTGGTACACGGCAGCGGCAAAGGAAACAGGTATCCGGCTTTTCGAGGAGATCATGAACCTGCTCCTCGGCGGGACCTCGCGCAGCGAGGTCATCGGCCTGTCTCCCGTGGCGGTAGCGGTGATAGAGACCGACGGCGGTATCGCGCACTCCGACGTGCTCACCGCCGCGTACCCGGGGGCGGGCGCCACCGGACTGAACGTGGCGGGCGACCCGCTCGACGCGGCGCTGCTGATGCCCGCCATGGCTGCGCGCCAGGCCGGAATCCGGGCGCTCGCCGCCCAGTGCAGCGCCTGCCGGATCGGCCGCGTGTGCGGCGGCGGCCTCTACGCGCACCGGTACCGCGCCGGGAGCGGTTTCCGCAACCCGTCGGTGTACTGCCGTGACCTCTATCGGCTGATCACCCACGTCCGCGACCGCCTCGTCGCCGACCTGCGCCCGGGCCGCCGCGACGGCGCGCGTCTGTGAGCGTCCACGAGATCAGCGCGAGACAGGTGCGCGCGATCGCGAACGGGACGTGCACGGCCGCCGACCTCGGCGTCCTGGTGGCGGGCCAGCGCAGCAAGGCGCTGGCGATGCTGGCCCTGCTGGTCCGCACGGCTGAGGAGGCCCGCCATCCCGGCGCGCGGGCGGCGGCGGAGGGATGGCGGCTGCTCGCCCGGGTGCAGCGGCGGGCGCCCGGCGCGGTCGAGGACCTAGTGCGCTACCCGGCCGTAAGCGCTTGGGCGACGGCGGCGCTGCTCGCGCTCGGCAGGCCGCGGACCGCACCGTCCTCCGCGGCGACGCCCGAGCGGCTGGCTCTTGTCGCGGCCGCGGCGGCGATGCGCGGTGACGTCCCGTGCGTAATCGACCTGCCGCCGGCCCTGTGCGCCGGCCCCTTCGTGCACCTGGTGTCCCTGGGCAGCGCGCTGCTGCCCGCTGGGCTGCGCGGCGAGGCGGCCGTGCTGCGGCACGGCGGCGCGGGGACGGTGATCGCGGGGCGGCACGCGGACATCCTGCTGCCGCCCCGGCTGGACGTCGACGCGCCTTGCTGGCACGCGCTGACGCCGGTCACCGTCGGCGCCGGCCGGACGCGACTGCGGCTGCTCATCGACGACGCGGACCCGCACCGGCTGCTCGGCGGGCAGGGCCCACCGCCCGAGCGGCTTCCCGCCGCGCAGCGGGAAGCCTGGGCGCGGCGGCTGCGCGGAGGCTGGCGGCTGCTGGCGAGGTATCACCAGCAGACCGCGGCGGACGTGCTCACCTTCGTCCGCATGGTGACGCCGCTCGGCGGCGAGCGCGTCTCGCAGAGCGTCACCGGCCGCCAGGCGTTCGGCAGCATCAGCCTTTCCCTGCCCGAAGACGACGTCGCCGCGGCCCTGACGCTGGCGCACGAGGTGCAGCACGTCAAGCTCTGCGCGCTGATGGACCTCGTGCCGCTGATCGGCGGGCCCGCGCCGGACCTTCACTACGCTCCCTGGCGCACCGATCCGCGCCCGCTGTCCTGTCTCGTGCAGGGAATGTTCGCGCATCTAGAGGTGGCACGCTTCTGGCGCCGGCACCGGGAAGTGACGCCGGATCCGGCCGAGGCTCATCACGCGTCCGTGGAATTCGCCAGGTGGCGGGAGGCCTGCGCCGAGGTCGGCGATGTCCTGAGCACGGCGGCCGGCCTGACCAAGTGCGGAGACACGTTCGTGGACGGAATGATCCAGGTGCTGCGCGCGTGGCGGCATGAGTACGTGCCGCCCGGCGCTCAGGCACAGGCCGAGCGGGCGGCGAGCGAACACCGCAGGCAATGGGACAGGCGCCGCCTCGGCCGAGACAACGGCGGCAACGATACGGGGCAAAGGCGGTAACGAGGCATGGCGCTGGAAGACAGTCCGGAAAAAGAAGAGATATTCCGGTCGGATGTCCTTGACCTGAGCGGCGTTGACCTTACCGGGCTGAGTGAGCTGCCAAGCGACGTGCTGCGCGCCGCGATCCAGCGGGTCTGCGCGGAGCTTTCCAGCGACTGCGAGACGGCCGCTTATTTCCAGAGCAGCCTGCGGGCAATACCGCGCGAGCAGCGAGAAAATCGGAACCGCCTTGATTGACGCCCGGACGGAAGCGCGGACGGGCGCCGACACGCTACGCTGAGTACGAGATAGGAGGCGGGCCTGGGTGACAGAGACTTACGCTGCCGGACACACCAAAGTCGTCGCGTTCTACTCATCCGCCGACGGTGCCGGCCGCAGCTGCATGGTCGCCAACGTCGCCCTCATCCTGGCCAGCCGCGGCTACCGGGTGCTGATCGCCGACCTCGATCTCGCGTCGCCTTCCCTTTACTGCTATCTGGCTGCTTTCCTGCCCGTCGGCGACACGCCGACAAAAGCGCCCATCCGGCTCAGCTGTGAATTCCGTGACCCCCGTGGAGCGGTGGAATTCACCGGCCCCACCGGTGACAGCACGGTGCAATTGGCAGACTTCACCGTTCGCCGTGCGGACATCCTGAACCGCGGCTACGACTTCGTACTCATCGATACCCCGGCCGGCCCAGACTCGGTTCCGGTCACCACGGAACTCGCCGACGTCCTCGTGCTCGGATACAGCCTGAACAACCAGCTCATGGACAAGGCGAAGCGGTACGCCGCGGCCATACAGCACGGGAAGCGTGGCCAGGACATCCAGGTGCTTCCCGTGCCGATGCGGGTAGACCTGGCTGCGGGCGGCGGCACCGCGCGGATGCGCGCCAAGGGACGGCGTCAGTTCGCGTGGCTGCTCGCCGGGCTGGACGACGACAGTCGGCGGCACTACTGGAACAGCGTCGAGATACCCTACGCGCCGGACTACGCGGTCGAGGAAAGCCTGCCGTTCCTCGACGACTCGTCGGACCAGCGGGACCGGCTCGTCAGCGCCTACGCCGCGCTGGCGGCGGTGCTGGCACCCGGTCCCTCGCGGGCGAGGAACGCGGCCGTCACCGACCAGTCGCGCGCGCGGTACTGTGCGGCGCGCCTGGCGGCCGCAGGGGGCAACACCCCGCTCACCGTGGTGCACGCCGCCGCCGACCGCTACTGGGCGGAGTGGCTCGAGGCGGAACTCCGGCGCATGGGCCTGGCCGCCAGCCGGATGCGCGCGGACCGGATGGACGCCAGACGGTACCAGTCGGGTTCGGTACTGCTCCTGGTTTCGAAACGGCTGCTCGCCCTGCCCGGCATCGAGGAGCTGCTGGCACCGCTCGCCGCCGGGCGTTCCCCCGGCGATCACGTTCCGCTGGCAGTCACCGTCGACGGGTCACGGCTGTTCGGCGCCCGGTTCGAGACGCTCGGCTACCTGGACCTGGCCGGCCGGAACGCGAGGAGCACGCGGGACGAGCTGGCGTCGTACTACCAGGCATCGCAAGGGTCCGACGTGTCCCTGCGCAGCCAGCGTTACTACCCGGGCAGGAAGGAGGGCCTTCGGACCAGCCTCCCGGCCCGGCTCGGCGTCTGCCGCGGCCGGGACGACATCCTCGACCGGATCCGCGACCATTTCACCTCGCCCGCGGGGGACAACCCTATGACGCTGACCGGGGTCCCCGGCATCGGCAAGAGCGAGCTCGCGCTGGAGTACGCCAGCCGGTTCGCCGCCGCCTACGACCTCGTCTACCTGGTCAGCGCCGACAGCGTGCACGCGGTCCAGGCGGGTTTCGCCGGGCTCGCCGCGCTGACCAACCTGGCGCGGCTGGGCGGCGACGCGGGCCTGGCGGCGCTGCGCGAGCTAGAGTCCGGCCTGACCGACGAGCGCTGGCTGCTCATCTACGACGGGGCCGACGACCCCGCCGTGCTGGACGGCTACCTCCCCCGGTCTGGCCGCGGGCACGTCCTGGTGACGTCGCGGGACAGCCTGGCCGGCTCGTCGGCGCAGATCCCCGTCGCCGCGCTCGACCCGCGGGACGCCGACACGCTGCTGCTTGACCTGGTGCCCGAGATCCCGCCCGGCGTCGCACGGGACCTGGCCGCCGCGCTGAACGCGGTCCCGCTCGCGCTGCGGCTGGCCGCCGCGTGGATCAGGGTCGTGGTGGACCGGCTGCTCACCAGCGGGGCCACCCCGGGCACCGCGACCGCGAACGCCGTCGAGGAGTTCCGCGACCAGCTCGGGTACGGCGCCGCCGGCACGGCGCCGGCGGAACCGCCGCCGGATTCGCTGCGGGTCACCGCGAGCCTCCTGATCGAGCTGCTCCGCGGCGACCAGCACGGGCCCGCGGCGGCCTTCCTGCTCGAGACCTGCGCGTTTCTCGCGCCGATCGGCCTGTCCCAGCGGCTGCTGCGGTCACCGGGGATGCTGGCGCAGCTCACCAAGGTGGACCCGGCGATGGCCGATCCCGTCGTGCTGCACAACGTGCTGCAGGTCCTGGTCACCTACGGCTTCTCGCCGCTCGGCGAGACGCCGCGGGCCCCGCTGCGGATACATCCTCTGGTGCTCAAGGTGCTGCGCGACCAGATGGCGCCGGAGCGGCACGCCGAGCGCGCCGCGACGGTGACCCGGATGCTGGCGGCCAGCGCACCGCTGGACATCGACGACGACGTCATCGGCTTCGCCAATGTCTACACCGAGCTCCAGCAGCACCTGGAACCGTCCGGGGCGCCGCGCCAGACGGAGTACTCTGTCCGCCGCTGGCTGGTGAACCAGGTCCGGTTCCTGTGGCAGAAGGAGACGGTCAGCGCATGGCGCACGGCCACTGAGCTGGGCGAGCGGCTGGCCGACTTCTGGGCGGTGACGCTGCCGGACAAGGACGACGACACGCTGCTGCTGCGGCTGCGGACGCAGCTCGCCAACGTCTACCGGTCCCAGTGCCGCTTCGGCCGTGCCCACGCGCTGGACCGCGACGTGCTGTACCGGCAGCGGCGGGTACTCGGCGTGCGGCACCTGCGCACGCTAATGACCGCCCGCTCGTACGGCGCCGACCTCCGGCTCGTGGGCGACTTCCAGGGCGCCCTGCTGGAAGACCAGTCCACCTGGCAGGCCTTCGCGCGAACGCTCGGCGACAACCACCTCATGACGATCATCGCGTCGAGCAACCTCGCGCTGTCCGAGTTGCTGTACGGAGAACCCGAGCAGGCGCTGGAACGCCAGCAGGCGGACATCGTCCGGTGCCGGCGGGTGCTGTCGGAACGGCCCACGCAGCTCGCCTGGATACAGCTCCACGTCGGCACGGTGCTGCGCGAACTGGGCCGCTATGAGGAGTCACGCGCGGCCCTGTCCGACGCCCAGGTCGATTTCGAGGACCTCGTGGCCGGCGGGGTGCTGGCGCCCACGGTATGGGCGGTGCTGCGCACGGCGGCCGGGCTCGCGATCACCGAACGGCGGCTCGGCCGGCCGAGCCTGGCCGCGACCGAGCGCACGCTGGCCGCCTGCCGGGACACCTATGGTGATCTCTATCCGGACCTGCTGGCCCTCTACCTGAGCCGCGCGGGCGCCCTGCACGCGGAAGGGCGCCACGACGAGGCGGTCGGCCAGGTCGGCGAGGCGGTCCGGGGTTACACGTCGGTCTTCGGCGCCGGGCATCCCTTTACCCGGCTGAGCCAGATCGACCAGAGCATCTACGCGCTGGCCGCCGGCGAGACGGGCATCGCGGACGCGGCGAGCGAGGCTGGTCTGCTAGCGCTGGAGGAGGCCCTGGGCTTTCGGCACTTGTGGTCGCTCGCGGCGGCCGTGGCCAGGGCGAACGTGCTCGCCGAAACCGGGCGCCTGGAGGAGGCGCGGGCACTGGAAGAGCGGACGCTCGCCGAGTACCGGCGCCGCGTCGGACAGAACCACCCGTTCACTCGTATCGCGGGCAAGAACGCCGCGATCACCCGCCTGCTGCTCAATGAGGCGAAAGGCGCTGACGGATCCGGCACGGAGATCCAGCGGCGGCAGGCGATCGAGCTCGACGCCCCGCCCTACTGAGCCCTTTGCCCGAGCCCCTTCCGCCGCGCCTCTGGAGGACTCGCATGACAGACACGACGGAAACCGAACCCGCCGGATCGGCGACCAGGATCCGCCGCGCCGACCACGCCGGCGTCGCGTTCGACGCGGATATCGCCGATTGCCGCCGTATCGTCGGCGAGCGGGGCGGCCTGCACTACGTCGCCCACTTCACGTCCGGGATCTTCGATTTCGCGCTCGAGTCGCCGGGCCTGCGTGCAGCGAGCCGTGACATGACGGAGTCGTTCGAACGGCTGGGACGGCACCTGAGCCTGATCGTGGCACAGGCCGACACCGTCTGCGAGCCCCTCGACAGCGGGCCGCTGATCCGCGTCGTGGTCCAGGGCGGCAGCGGCGCCCTGTTCCATCTGGTCAAGGTGACGGGCCAGAGCTTCTTCGGGCTGACGCTGGATGGCGCGCCTGGCACGGTGGACCGCGCCGACGAGCAACTTGGACAGCTGGGAGAGTCCGCGGCGCACCGGGTCGGCGCCACGTCACTGAACTGGGGCGCCTTCCATGCTCGCGAGGATTCCGGCGAGCTCTGGCGTACCTACCAGACCGACCCCTCCGCCCGCCCGGGATGCGAGCCCCACACTGCGGGCAGGGCCGGGCTCGAGGTGCCCGGCCCGGTAGCGCTGGAGTGCTGCCGCGCGCTGCACGCCGACGACCTGCACTACATCGGCATCTACCGAGACGGGCAGCTCGCCTGGCACACTGACATGTTCGAGGACCCGGCCCTGGCATCCTTCTTCCAGCGGGTCACGCCCGCGGTCCGCCGCCGCGGCTATGCGCGGCTGATCGAGCACGTCCACGGACAGCACCGTCGGCTCACGCAACTGCTGGACGTGACGGGGAGCGACCGGCTGGTCCAGCTGGTGCTCGACGTGGCCCGCGGCGCCATTTTCGTTCTGCCGCTCAACGACGACGACTACCTGGTCGGCGTCACGCTGATCCAGTCTCAGGTGAAGCAGGCCGACCGGATGATCACCTCGGTCCGCGAGCAGCTGCGGCCCCTCGCCGGCGCCGAGGGCACCGCCGCATCCGCCGACCTCGGCGCCCAGTCAGGTGGCGACCCGGTGGGGTGAGCCGCCCGAGCCGCCCGCGTACTCGATAGCCGCCTGGTAGACGCGATCCCCGAGCCCGTCGAAGGCCTGCCTCAATTCTTGCCGCCGGACGGCGCGGCCCACCCGGGAGAACATCTCCTGCTCGCTCTCGCTCAGGCTGGTCAGGTCGGGAAGCGGGTCGAGTTTGAACAGCGGCACTACGCCGTAGAGCGCGTCATAGGTGCGGCAGATGACACGCAGCCGCTCCCGCTCCACGGGGCTCGGCCCCGGGCCGTGGCCGTGGCCCAGCGAGGCGAGCCAGGCACGGACACCACCGCGGAACCCGGCGAGCACGTCGGACAGGAACGCCGCGACGCCGACCGGATTGAACGCGTCCGGCTCGCGCAGCCGGTAGGTGAGGAACCGCGCGCCTGGTTCGGCCGCGGCGATCTCGAACGCCTCATTCACGACCTTGCGGACGTCGCCGTAGGCAGCCAGGCTGCGGTGCGCGGCGCTGAATATCTCCTCAAGCTCGGCCGGCAGGTCGGGGTCCGCGTCCGTCGCCGTGGCGGACGTCCCCGACACGGCCTGCAGCGCCCGCTCAATGCCGCCCAGCCGCTCGTCGGAGGCGATCCCCACGGCCAGCACCCGGCTGGTGAGTTCCTGAACCAGTCGCAAGGTGCTGGCCTGCTGGCGGGCGATCCGCTCGGTCTCCGCGCGGAGCGCCCCGAGCTCGGAATCCGCCGAGGCGGCAATGTTCGCCGCCCCGGTCCCCGGGATGATCCGCTCGACCGCCGCGTTGACCGCGAGCGTGAAGTCCTCTTCGAAGCTGCGCGGGTTATAGACGATCAGCGAATCCCGGGCAAGGACCTCGGTCAGTGACTGCCGCAGGTTTCCCGGCAGATAGCCGCTGACCACGAGCAGCACCTCGCGTCCCTCGCCCGAGGACCTGATCGCTTCCAGCTGCTCCCTTACCCGCCAGACGTGCGCCTCCTCCAGAACCGAGTCGGAAATGAGGATCGCGCACCCCGCGCCCCGCTCGCCCACCGGTATCCAGAAGTCCACCGTGACGTCCGACGCGCCGCCGGGCAGCCAGTGCCTTTCGGCCTTCCTGCGCTGATCCGAAAGGAGACGGGCGATCTCGCTGCGTACCATCTCGGCGCTCCCGCCGGGCGAGAGGTCGTGCGCCACCGACATCACCAGGCGCGGGGTCACTTCCTGCCCCGTCGCCGAGGCGTACTCGTAGGCCGAGTAGCAGAACCGCACCACCTCACGTGCGACCCCGCTGGTCAGATAGACGAGATACCTGATGCTCTCCTCGTCGAACGGCTCGGCCGTCCGCCTGCCGTAGACCCGCTCGTTTGTCTCCTCGATGTACCACCGCACGTCGTCATGGGTCAGCAGCGAAGGGCGGATGATCGCGTCGATGCGACCCGGATCCTTGGGCAGCACCTTGAAGATGTCGGGCAGCCCGCACGCCACCAGCAGCGCCCCCGCCGCGTGGAAGACCTCGAGCAGCTTCTTGAAGGCCTGGGTGCTGGCCCTCGGCGTCCGGTCCCAGGTGAGGACCAGCCGTTCCATCTCGTCGATTACCAGCACGAACCGCCGGTTCTTCCGCCCGTACAGGAGCGCGATCACGCCGAGTGCCTCGAGCGCGGAGCCGTCCGTCTGGATCGGCTTCGCTATGCCCTGTTCTACCAGCACCTGGTCGGGCGTCCCGCCGACGAACCAGCGCCACGTGGCCGCCCGGAGGTCCGGCTGCAGCAGCAGCATCAGCGCCTTGCCGAAGGTCTCGTCACCGGTGACCGAGCTCAGCCGCTGGTGGAGTTCCTGCTGCAGGGTCCCCTCCAGCAGCCCGTACCGGTCGATGACGAGCTGGGGGTCGATATCTCCCCGCTTCAGCTGCCCGACGAGCTGCTGGGTGAACGGGCGCCCGCGAAATGAGTCCGCGACGATGTCCGCGTAGAACTCCAGCACGAGGTGCAGCACCTCGTCGGCGGTGACCGCCTTGCTCATCAGGTCCGTGTACAAGGTCAGGAACGTCCCGCCGGGAGCGACGTGGTAGATGACCCGCGTGTCCGGGTACCCGGGGGCGCGGGACTGCTCGATGCGGTCGAGCGCCTCGAGTGCCAGATGAGTCTTCCCGGTGCCGTAGTCCCCCTCGACGACGATGACCTGCCCGGCCCCGGCAAGCCGGCCGCCGGGGCCGGCCGCGCCGGCCCGGTCGGATCCCCTGCCCGTCTCGGTCGCGCGCAGGTAGCCGTCGATCCGCTGGTCTATCTTGCGGACCGCCGCGGTCTTGATCGTCGGCACCTCCGGCCGCAGGTCTGAGTGGCGCGCGACCGCCGCGGACGGGAACGGATTCCTGGTCCCGCGCCACTGGCCGCCGCCCGCGGTTTCTGCCCTGCCCACGGTCATACGGTTCCGTCGCCGAAGACGAGCTGCTCATAGTACCTGGCCACGTGCGTCTCGGTTACCCTGTCAGCGGCTTCCTCCTTGGCGACACACAGCAACCCCCACGCCAGCTTCGTCAGTTCCCTGATGGACACCTTGCTGTAATACTCAACCGGCCCGTTGAGATGGACGCGGACGATCTCGTCGGGAAACTCCGGGCTGTCGTGCCCGGCGCCCCTGAACCAGTCGACCAGCTTATAAGCGTCTCCCGGATTCAGTACGCCCGTGCCCAGGTGATGCACGCCGACATTAGCCCTGTTCAGCCGGGGCATTTCGAATCTTATGGCGTGGATATCGGCAACTTCGAATACCTCGGCAAAGAAAAATATGCCCGGACGGGCGATTTCGTAATAGCGCTTTACCTCGGCGGGCTTCGGGTAGCCGGGAAGCAGGACGGCCAGGGCGACCGGCGGCAGCGGCTCCCCCTGCTCGGTCTGCCGCGAACCGAGCGCCTGGCTAAGGTGGTAGTAGGCGTCGTTGAGGTCGGCCTCGTAGGTCCGGATCCGCTCCAGCACGCTGGTGCGGAGGTCTTCCGATTGCCCCAGCAAGTCCAGGATCCGGCTGAAGACCCGTTTCGTCCGCTGGTCTTCGGTATCCGTCCACTGCTCGTCGGAGAAGTCAACGATGACCAGCTTGCAGTTCGGCTGCGGGCGGGTCTTCAGCCAGTATGCGCAGCGCTGGATCAGCGAGGTCTTGCCGCATCCGCGGTCGCCGGTGACGACGATCAGGTGGCCCTTGGCGATCCAGTCGGCCGGATCGCCGAACGCGGCCGTGAACCGCCCAAACATCTCCTCGATGCTGTCGACCGGCAGGTAACGGCGCTCATCGTCGGGCTGATACAACGGGCGCAGCGGGTCGTCGAACTCCGACACTTCGTCCCCCTCGGGCAGCCTGGGCACATGCCGTCTTCGCCGACAGAGGGTCCGTGCCGACCGGCGCCCGGTGACGAGAGGGGGCGTGCAGGTTCCGCTGCTGCTTACAGCTTCGACGACAGCCATATCCTGCGCTCCAGTGCGCCCGCGACCTTCTGCAGCGAAGAGCCGAATGTTTCCAGGCAGCCTCTTATCTCATTAGCTCGCTGATTTCTGCTCGCGGGATCGGAGCCATTATCGCCTTTGCCCCAGCCGTTAGCGATGGCCGGCCCCAGATCATCGTCGAGATCCTGCTGAAGTCCGACGATCGTAGGCGATTTGCGGTGCTGGGACTGAATTTTCAGCAAGGTCGCCCGCAATGCCCGCCTGCTCGCCTCGACATCGGCGGCGGACGGCTCGCCGGACCGGGCGGTGTCCTGGCGGCGCCGGACATATGACTCGACCGCGGACTGGTACGCGTTCCAGTCCGCGCGTAGTTCGCCGGCCTGTGTCCACCGCCGGTCCGAGGCCTGCTTGGCGTCATCCGCCGCGAGCGTCAGGAAGGCGCCAACCATCACAGGCAGCAGGATCGTCAGGAGCTGCTGAATCCCGCTGTCCTGCTTGCCCTGAGCCGGCGCCGCGGGCTCGAACGCGGCAGCATAGGCGTCACAGGACCGGTGAAAACCGGAGTCGTCCGCGGCGCGCCATTGCATCAGCGTCAGTTTCCTGCCGCTCACGCTCACCGCGCGGGGGGTGGAGCCTGGCGCCGCGACCCCGAGGCTCACCGCCGCGTGCACGAGACCGCCCTGATTCGAGGGCGCCAGGCAATACACCTGGTTCGCGTCCGCCGAGGTGGCGTTGCCGGAATGCTGGAAACCCCACTCGACCAGGACCAGCACGACAAGGAGAAGCAGCGCGTACACCGCGATCCGCGCCCCTCCCATGCCACTCCCGTTCTCCGCCCTTGATGATGTCCCCGGGGTGAGGCTAGCGAAATGCGAGCGGTCATGGCTATCCGGGAATTCCGCGGGGCGCCGCTACTCCGGCACTGCCGAGTTCCCCGCCAGCCGCGCCGGTCTGTTCGCGGCGGCTCACAGCCGCGGCATGCGTACCTTCGCGGCGGCTCACAGCCGCGGCACGCGTACCTGCGATACCGGGGCCTGGCGCGGCATTTGACAGGAAGTGCCAGATTCCATTACTGGCGATGTGCAGCGCATTGACCACCAGGATGGCGACCGCGATGATTCCGACGGCGGCCGGAAGGTACGGTTCGAGGGCGAGAGCGAGCACGATCGCGGTAAGCCCGTTCTGCTGGCCGAGCGCCAGGTGGACACGATCGTCGCGCGGCATCCCGCGGCTGATGATCGTCCCGGTCACGACCTGCACACCGAACACGCTCACGCCGAGCAGTGCCCCGGCGGCCACGTTGACGCCCGTCAGCAGCAGGAGGCCGAGCAGGAATGTCGCGCCGTAGAACGCGAGACTAACGCTGGCGGTGAGGACCCTGTCGATGGGCGGGCGGAAGAACAGCCCGCAGACCGTGATCCCGGCGAGCAGGCCGAAGCTCGCCGCTGCCGCCAGCAGGCCCGCGAGCACCAGGCAGCGCACGACGTTTCGCAGCGCCTCCCTCTCCCGGTTCCGGCCCAGGCGGCCGGAACCGGGCCAGGCGAGGGCGGCGACTGCGACCAGGGCGGCGTTCAGCGCCAGCTGCCGCGCCCCGGACCCCGCCCCGGCCATCGCGCCGGGACCATGCCGCGCGGCGCCGGGCAGCGTCACCGACGCCAGGTAGACGACGAGCAGGACCGTGACCGGGTCGTCGAACGAGGCCCACGCCGATAGCACGGACCTGGCCCGCACCGACATCCGGCTGTCCCGCAGCGACGCAGCGACGGAGAGCGGGTCGATCTGCGCCATCGCGACACCGAGCAGCAAGTAGCCCGCGCTGCCGTAGGCCAGCGCCATGATCCCGCCAGTCGCCATGGCCTTGAACGCGACGCCCGTGGTGATCGCCAGCAGGACGATACGCGCATTGCGCCGCAATTCGCCCCGCGAGATGCTGAACGCGCTCGCGAAAAGTCCGACCGCGAGCAGCGCGCTGATGCTCTTCGCATAGAGCGGCGAATCCGCAAGCTGCAGCGGGCGCACTCCCATCCAGGCCCTGAGCGCCTCAGCCAGCGCCAGCCCGAGCAGGGCGAGCGCGATCACGAGGACCAGCCTGCCGACAGAGCGCCGGAGCCCCCTATCGCCGGAAACGTTCGCCATGACGCCTACCTAGCGATCTTGCGGATCGGCCGCCATTGCAGGCTAGCCGTTAAAGCATAGTCGCCGACTTCCGTTCCAGAGGATATTCCCCTTAGCATATCCCTCACCCGCGCAGTGTATCTTTACCAGAATCTGTTGTCAATATGCGATATGCGCCCAAGAGGCCCGCGCATTCCGTACAGTACTCTCATCCGGCAGAAAAAGCGCGACTCCGGCAATTGCCGTCGCTAACCCAGATCATTCGTGCGCCCAGCAGAACGGTGGTGACACTGTGACTTAGCCTCGATCCACCGGCCAATTAATAGTGTTTTGGGCGCGTCCAACGTGAAAGGTGCCCTCTGACCTGGGAGAATGGGAGTGGTTAAGCTTCCAGCACCCGGTTCGGGAGGACACCTCGTAAGTGCAATTGTTGCATAGCCTCGCGAAGACGCACGCAATGTCCGGCGACCCGAATCTCGTGTCGCACGCGGGCTGGTCCCGGTCATGGCCCTCACCCACCGCGCCGGGCTGCCGGACTTGGCCGCGGAGCACGTCCGCCCCGGCGGCGAGTGCGGCGTCAACGCGCACCTGAAGGTGCCGGCGCTGATCGCGGGCATGGCGGCGGGCGCGGATTCGATCGATGACATGGACGTGCTGCGGCACGGCGCGATGGATGTGCTGTTCGGCGGGGTCCGGGCGCCGTCGGCGCTGGGCTCGCACCTGCGCTCCTGCACCTGGGGCAACGTCAGCCAGCTGGAGAAGGCGGGCCGGAGTTCCTCGCGGAACTGGCCCGGCGGGCGCCGCTGCTGCCCGGCACGGAAACCCTGGCCTTCATCGACATCGGCTGCACGGGGATGATCATCGTCCGGATGGACTCGGCTTATTACAATGCCGCGGTGATCGGCGCGGTCCGCGGCAAGGGCGCCCGGTTCTCCGTCACCGTCCCGATGAACAGCAGCATCCGTGCCGCGATCGCCGCCATCGGCGAACAGAACTGGATCCCGATCCGGTACCCGCACGCGATCTGGGACGACCAGCTGGATGCCTGGATCTCCGGCGCCGAGGTCGCCGAAGTTGAATACACCGCCTTCGCGTCGAAGAAGGATCAGGCGGTCACCGCCCGGCTGATCGTCCGCCGGGTCCGGGACCTGAACAAGAAGGCCGCCGCCGGGCAGGACGAGCTGTTCCCGGTCTGGCGTTACCACGCGGTCTTCACCGATTC
>Ga0335078_10001566_pt1 | contig 34492 bp, 18 predicted proteins | sample Lox_Sample_32_FD_206711 | JGI IMG/M metagenome (GOLD analysis project Ga0335078, IMG submission 206711) | Soil microbial communities from Loxahatchee National Wildlife Refuge, Florida, United States - Lox_Sample_3.2 | ecosystem: Environmental > Terrestrial > Soil > Wetlands | place: USA...
CGCGATTCATGATTACCTTTGCTTCCGTTGGATGACGGCTGGGCATCCCTATCCCTGCTCTTCCGCGGTGATGGTGAAGGCCCGGCACGAGTGGATACATTTGCTGTCTGTGCTCTCAGGTCTCAGTGCTGAAGTGACGGAAATCATTGTCTCCGATCTGACGTTTTATTCGAAGCGTTTGCCAGATCTACACCTTTTCCCCTTCGTCCCTCTTGATCATTCTCATTCAACCCTGGCCATGGCCCCTCATTTCGTTCTCAATTCCAACTTGGAAGAAAACATTCTGCGCGTATGTTCCTATCTGCGGCCTGAGGCATACAACCTTTTGAGTAACGATAAAGAGCGCACGATGCGAGAAGACATCATCTGCAAATTGGAGAGATTTAACGTGCATCATTCTGTCGATCTTCCAGATGGATCGACAGAAATTGACCTTATTGTTGAGGATGAAGCTTCTTCGGCGGTCTTAATTGCAGAGCTAAAGTGGTACAGGAAGCCTGTCACGTATCGAGAACGGCTCAAGACTCATGCACAGTTCCTGGATGGGGTGAATCGCCAGTTAAGAATGGTCAAGTATTTCTGCAGACAAAATCCGGCATTTTTAGAACAGCGTCGTCTCGTGAAGCGAAATCTCGCCGATTATGACCACGTTTACTACATGCTGATTGCTCGGGATTACTGGGCATGGATTGAACCCGCCGATGACACGTCAGTGGTGGATGCTGATCAACTGCTCGATTCTGTTTCTCGACACGTCTCGCTGTATTCCGCACTTTCCGATTTATTGCTCTATGAGTGGCTCCCGATTGAGGGGCGAGATTTCCATGTGCAATACGATCGCGCGCAGGTAGAGGGCGTTACCATTGAAACCGAGGTCTTCTACGGAGTTCCACTGCCTCCGTAAGCCTGACTGGATGTCGTCCAAAGAAAACTTGTGCTATGGCTATCGAAGATGCGATTCACAATCTTGGGCTGGATGCAAACGCCGACATTGAATGGGCATTCGGCGACATCTTGCGACTGTGGGCTCAACGTGAGAATTGGCGATCCGTTTTGCTCTTGCAGCAGTTGGAAGCGAACCATCCCAATCTAGCCATTTGGAACGATCTCATCCATCGCACGCGGGTTGCGCTGGCAGATGAAGTGGAGTTACGCACCAAAGCGCAAGCAATGCTTTCTCCGCCTTCCATCCGGTTCAACGATGTAGTCGACGACTTTCTTGCGGAAATGCTGGCAGCGCAGTATCTTCATGCCCTAGGGCATACCGAGATACACTTTGTCCAGGACGATGAGGATGTTCACACAGATTTGCGCTCCCGCTGCGGAGAGTTTTCTTGTGTAACGGAGGCTAAGAATCTGCGGGAACCTGTGGCGCTGACAAAGGTCGCGTTTTCACGCTGGAATCACAATCGTTCGGTCGATCCGGAGCGGTACAACTTTACAGCCGACATGGTGGACCTGGACGACCCTCTTTCCGATTTGACCTCGGAACAGGAAAGAGCAGTTATTGCCCTAGTTGATGATTTAGCGAATTGGGGACGCCCAAGCCTTCGCATTCATTCATTGCCAGGCGGGCGGAGAATCCGCGTGCGCGTTTCCAATGGCACGGCGGTGATGATTACGCAGGGCGGCGGTCCATTCCGAGTTGATGGGGATAATGGAATCGTTGCAAAGGGGAGACGTGGTTTGATACTGAAACTTTTGGAGCATACGCGAAAGGCACTGGGACAGCTTTATGCGGATGCCGTATCTGACAACTCTAGGAGGTTATTGTTTATGCGGTGGAAGCCGCCTGAGCAGTTTGTGGTTGTGCCCGAGGCCGTGGATCAGTTGCGGGAAGATATCCAAACATCGCTCAGGACTTTCTTGACGCCAGCGTTTCCACGGCTTCAAGTTGCAATTACCCACGTGAATGAACGGCCTGATCAGGCTCCAAAGGTGACGTGGGAATAGCGTGAAGACGATTTATCGGGCCGCTGCACCTCTGACAAGCTGGCTTAAGAGCTACTTGGAAGAGGCGTGACAAAATCATCACGCATTCTAAATGCCGCTGCAGAGCCCTCTTCAATGAGGCGATCAAGGAGATAAAGAACGGCATTCCGTAGTTGATTGTTTCGTTTTAGCGCGAACGGCATGCCGTACACGTAGCGTCGCAGCAGAACTTCAAGGCGGAACACTACATCCGCCCTTTCTAGCGGCGATTCAATAGTCGAGGCTTTCAACCGGTTTGTGATTCGCATGAAAGCATCGGGGAGAGACTTCTCGCCCACGTGATACAGGAATCGGACGTAATCGTCTAGCGATTCCCTCGACAACGGTAGTCGCTCGAACAAATCGTCAATTAAATGCGCATGCCCTTCGAGGCTTTTCCAGTGCCGTACCCCATCCTTCCAAGACGTTCCCAGAAAAATTACCAACAGGAGATCGGCTCCCTGTGCGTGGCGATCGTCTACATGTGTCAGCCACCCGGCCTTTTCTATTCTTGCAGCGAATAGCCCCCAAATGAACCAGAATTGGTCCGTGTTTGGCTCGCGATCTTCAATACCGGTTATACCCAAGAAGAAAAGATATAACTCACGTGGGGCTCGCGGAACCGAATCTAATATCGGCCGGAGGATGTGTTCGGCTTCTGCTGGTTGGACCTTCATGACAAAATGTTCGAGGAGCGAACCCTGCTTAGTATCTGCCTCATAGTTTCTATTCTGCTCGGTCGCTGCGTGTTCGTGCCTGGCGGCCCATTCAGTGGCTAGCCGCCGCGCGGTCGCAGCGAACGCCTCAATGGCTTCAGGCTCCTTAGGCATTTGGTTCCAGATGGTCAAAATCTGCGAATTTGTCTCATCTGCCTCCCATGAGCGACCGTCGGACTCAATTAGGCTGACCTTTGGAAATGTCAGATTCTCAAAGGACGCCCGGACGACTTCAGCAGCAATTCGACTGAGGTCCTCATATGATTTCCTGTTGTCATACGGCTTCTTTTCTTCTGCTTCCAATAAACTCTGGAGCTTCTGGCCTTCGGCGGCCAAGGCATAAACACATTGTTTTGCGAGGGCAGGGTTTTGGCCGCAGAGCAGGTCGGCAACCCCTTGCACTGCATGGGATCGAACCTCGGTTACGGGATGGGTAAGTGCTGCAACAAACGCCGGCTTTACGATGTTGGCCACTGTCGCAGTAAGCTCTTTACTAACTAGCCCGGCAAGGGAATAGGCGCATAAGCGATCAGGCGCCATCGAGTTCAACTGGACCCTCTCCATGCGGTTCCACAGGTTCGAAGTTTGAAGAACTACATCGGCCACAACCGTCGCACACCAAGTCTGCTGGTTGGGTGTCATTTCGTCCCAATGGTCTCGGACACACACCGATGCAACGATCGCTGGAGCGCCAGACGCGAGCATATTGGCTTGTTCGGTCTGTGCAGGTGCGAGCGAGAGTGAACCTTCAAGGTACTTAAGCCATTGCGCCGCAACGGCCTCGTCTAGGTCATGCGAGAAAGCCTTGAGTCCCCAATTTTGCAGCTGCATTCTTTGTTGCAGATCTTGCTGTTCGACAGCGTGCTTCTCGACCATTTCAAGCACGTCCGGCTCCGGCGCATCCAATTGCAAAACAATCGTGTGGGGATCGGAATTCTCTCCGATGCCATCGGGACCGTTTTCTGCTTCTTCCTGGTTTTCCTTAATCGAATATTTCCTGAGATCCATGCGTTGCAGGGAAAGACGCCAGACCCGGTGTTCTTCGCTTTGCTGTTCGATAGGTGGCAATGCAGACTTGTGACTATCCAAAAGTTGTTGGATGCGCTCCGCCAGTTGGGGAACTTGACTGTTGAGTACTGCGATCTCAAGATGGCTGCGACGATGTTCGAGTCCGTCGGCAGCTTCTCTCTCAACTGCATAAATGCGGTTCTCAGGCCGATTGTTCATAATGCCCAAGACTTTTGAAGGCGGATGAGCGTCGCCAACCATACGAGCGATATCGAAAGAAATGCAATCACGGCAGCTAAGGAGCGTGAGGAGCGTTTCGCCGCAGATTCGCGGCTGCGAGACCACGACGCTGGCGACTACTGCCGTGATGGAGCCGCAAGCATTCTCCTTCAAGAGACGCACCAAGGTCTGATCAAGACTCGTTGGGAATTTCTTGGCGTATGCCAATAGCCAACTCTCGAGCGCCATAAGAAACGACTGAAGCGAATACGGACCTACGCTTGTGCCCCTGTATAGGTTCCAAAGCCGCGAATTGCACCACTGGTTTTTGACCGTGCCGTCGGGAAATCTGAGGGTCATTTCGCGAGCGGGTTCCAGTCGATCAGCAACTCTTGGGTGAATGTACCAATCGATGCTGTGATTGAATATTCTCGCCAGCGAAGCCAGTGCCTTGTCCGGATGGAACTGAAGAAGCGCAAACATGGGTCCACGCCCTGCGCTGGCGGGAAAGTACTCAAGTTTGCGGCCCTTTAGTCCGAACATCGGTTCAAGGTCGGAAAGAAACCGGGAGAAGCGATCCTCATTGTCGAGGTCGGCTTCGCGATAAAGCAGCTCTCTCTCTAGGATCTCAATTACTAAATCTGGGAGGTCGCGTGCTGCCGGCGAACCTTCGTAGCTGGCGAGCACAATGGAACGGAGCTCTTCCGCGGCGCGGTCATCACGATGGCGTGCACCTTGACTACGAAAAAGTTCCGTGAATTTCAGCGGGGCTCCAGCAGGAATCTTCGCGACCATGCTGAGTGTCCGCTTCAGAGATTCTTCCGAGTGGTAGTTATCGAAATGCGGAATCAACCAGAACGCGATCTCTGCTGCAGCTTCGAATCCGAGTGGGTGCGGTTCGGCTGGGCTGACAATTTTCACCCAGTCTTCTAAAAATCGGAGCAGGACTTGGGCTTCACTTGCCTTGAACTCTCCCAGATGGATTTGAATCAAACCTAACAGCGCGGGCCACGCATCTCCATCAGGAATAGCGAGGAGAAGCCCTTGCCCTTGTAGCCAGTCCGGTGTCTTCACGCACCCGACTCGGAGGAGGTGGATGGCTCGATGCAGCAATTGCCTCTCGTCGCGAAATAGATCGCTCTGGTGAGAACGCAGAAAATCTGCAGCTCCCCTGGCCCGGAGGAAGGAAAGAATAGTGTCGTCTCGGAACCATGCGGGAATCTCAGGCACCAAACATTCCAGGAAGAGATTCTCGGCCCTAACAGTGTCGACGTCGATGAGCTCCGATATCCACTTTCGGTACGAACGTCGGATCGCGGGATACGCTCCGAGGGATTCACAGAATTCCCGGATGTTCGTTATGTGGCTTTCGTGGACGTCCCCAATCCATTGGAGCATCGCCCAGTCTTCGAGCACATCATGGGCGGGCGCAATCTGCGAGGCTGAATTCTCGGAGACTGAGATGAGGGAATCTCTTCGCAATGCGTCAACAGCCGTATCGTCCAATCCCGCACGTGGAACGAAGAGAGTCAGTGAGCGGGCGCGATTGAGCGCGATCTGGTTAAATGTTCTATCTCGCCTGGTCGGCATTCCCTCAAATGTCTGGTGGTCGGCGCGAACGATCTCGCGCCAGAAAAGCGACCGGAACTCACGCTCGCTTCCCGGCAACGTGGCTTCTGATTGCCACGGTATCTGCAAGGCGCGGCCTAAAACGTAAGGGTTCCTCAGCACGTTGCGAAGCGCAGGCTTCGCCAAAGGTAGACATAATCCTGGGAACTTCGCTGATGCCAGGTCAAGCTCCTCATCGGACAGATCAGGAACATCGAGACGTACATGCGTTACGCCCACACCATCCAACAGACTCGAACGAACGACTTCTGTGGAATAATCTCGGCAAGTAAGAACAATTCGAAGGCATTTGTCTCCGGAAGCCATTCGCAAAAAGTCGGTAAAGGCGTCACGAGTACTCTTTTCAAGAAGTCTCTCCACGCTTTCGACCAAGATGATTTTCCGGTCTTGAGCTGCGAGCAAGGCACGGAATCCCTCACCGTTCAGTGCGGCTTGGCTGTTCTGAAGCGTGTTGTCGAAGTGCGGAACCGCAAATTCCTCCGCCCGAAAGCAATAGGCAAGATGATCTCTCTGAAACAAGCGTGCGATTTCTTTTGCGATGGCGGACTTTCCTGCGCCTGCGGGTCCGGAGACCAACAATACCTGGGCTTCTTCGAGTTTTTCAATGGCCACTCGCTGGAGTGATACTCGTTCGAAGTGGAACTCGCCACCAATCGTCGACTCGATCCCGTCCAAGATCATCGAAGAATGATCCCTCAGAGTGTTTAGTGCGCGTTGATCCTTGACTTCAATTCGCGAGTGGCGCTCTCGAAGGATATTGGGAAGGTCGCCAAGTTTATAGGCGCGTGCCCCCGGCGCTCCATTGCCAACTTCCCTTAAAAGAGCATTCCACGTCGCATCTGCGGCCCCAATTCCGTCTTGGCCGACTGCGGTGAATGCCAGCAGGCTTTTCATCGCAGCTTCTGCCTGACCCGCGTCAGCCGTTAAATCGAGGCTTAACATGTGCAACGACTGGAAGAATGACCAGAGCGTTTTTCTGGCACGGGGCACACTTTCCGCAGTGTTTACGATCTTTAATATTTCATTGGCATAGTCGACCGACTTTGCGCTGATGAAGCCCGGCGTCGTCAGCCTGTGCTCGAAATCTTCGGCGTCTTGAGCGGAACGAGCACATTCCAACAATCCAGCGAAATGATCAAGAAGGGTATTTGTTCCCCGCTGCGTAACCAGCAGGAATCGATCATGAACGGTAAAGTTGATCGGGTTGTTGAAGTCCTTCCAGAAATCAAGAATCGCTTTCTCGCACTCTTCGTCCGAGGCGCTTACGGTAAATGTTCGCTTGACTTGTGCTGCCAGCTGTTTTGTTTGTCCTGCGCCGTTGGTGCACGTGATGAGCAGGTCGTCTGTGTTCCAGCCAAGGTGTTCGGTTTGGAACGCCACACGTTCTACAACTGAGTCGACAAAGATCGGCGGAATGCAGCCCACCAATAGTTGTACTAACCAATAGGCGCCCACTTTCTGCTCAAAAGTCGAGCCTGCACCACCTGTCGCTTCGGGACTCGAGAGTCGATTCGGGGTCTTTTCCATCACGGATTGCCTCTATTGTGAAACTGCAAGAGAGTTGCCTGCGTTACTCACGTAAGAATCCTGGATACACAAATGCCGAACGAATCGTGTCTGCATCCTGCACTGAGACACCACTGGCGCGAACGGTGTCATACCAGGCGTTGGTGACAAGTTCGGTCATTCTCGTGATGATTTCCTGAGCTTCCTCGCGATCGAGGAGAAACCGGGCGTGTTGGGAGAGGATGTTGCGAGCATTGGCAAATCGTCCCTGATCGCCGCATACCATTGCCAGATCGCGATGATCCTGGCCAACCTGCGGAGCTGGTGTCAGGTCGTAAGCGGGAGAGAGCCGCCAATTGCGATCGGGAGCGAGGAGCGCGTGGTTTCGCGGATGATCATCGAGATTAGAAATCAAAGCATTGAACAACATACGTCGGAAGAGCTCGCGCGCGTCCCGTTTCGGTTCCTGAACAACGCGTCGAATCTCTTCGGCCAGCAGAATATAGGACCAGCGGTCTCTGTTCGACACGGCTTCGTCGGTACGCAGCACGGTCAAGCCGCTGATCATCCTCGCCCTGGTGTACCCGTCTGCCACAGCTTGTCGATCAAATCGCTTAACGAGCAAAACCTCCTTGCCAGCTACGGTCTCGATACGACTCTCCGCCGTTGTGATGCCGCAGCGTTGCGCAAGCTGCAGCATGGCATGCTCTACCCGTTCGTAGTTCCACCGATCATCCGGGCGCGCGAATTTGGCGATCCAGAGCTCCCCCTGGTCCTGTATGACGGCCTTAGGGCGTGCGCCCCCCATAGACGTTCCCAAAAGGAGTAATTCCTGCACTTGTTGAGCATTGGGCTTAGAAGGGAGCTCATCGCGGATGAGAGCTTCTGCGGTCTCTTGAAGACGCACAAGGTCTAGGCTCTGATTGAACTTGCGAATGGGAGCCGGAGGAGAGACCTTTTCGCCAAAACCGAGGGCTCCAGCGCGATCATCGGGTGATTCGAGGAGATAATCCAATTCGCCAAGTTTGGGGATTCCCGCGTGTTTCTCAATGACACGTCGGCCCCAGGAATCGGGTCCGGCATCACGCAGGGCGCCGAAGACTCCGTTCATGAGCACCGTTTCATAGGTCTGATCCGAGAGCTTGAGCTCGATGGGGTCGATCTCTACTGCATCGGGATTCGCCAGATAGGAGCGGCCATAGACGAATCGTCCCAGGGCTTCGCCCCTCGGCGTCGGCTCGAGGACGAATCGACCTGCGGTTACTGCTGCGCGCGCGCCAGGCAGCGTGATGTAGACAAAGCATTCGGTGGGCCGGCTAGAAGTCATTGTCGAGTCCTCGGCCACGGCGCGCGCGCACACGATCATGGCGGCTGGCGAGCGCCAGCCCCTGTTCATCTTTGAGTGGGTTGGCGAGATCTTCAAAAGTTCGGAGCAGGTCGTAGGCCCAAAGGAGCGCCGCATAGACAGCGATTCCGGTGGAGGCCTTGCCGCGCTCGGCATCGCTCACCGCTCGGGGGCCGGTACCGATTTTTTCCGCGGCATCCTCAATCGTCAAATGCCGACGCAGACGTGCGGTTCGGAGATTGGCTCCAAGCTTCTGGAGCGCTTGTTCGACCGGGTAGGGCTGGGCTTCGAGGAGCGTGTTCCTGCGCATGATCATCCTTTAAAAGCAGCTTATCGCCTTTAATCTGCTTTTGAGAGCATTTTAACCTTGAACAAAGAGTATCACAAAGATGACACGCTTTTCAAAGTATCTTATCCTAGATAATACGCTCTCAAAAGCAGATCCAGGAGAGGAGAGCTCAAAATGGACCTTATTACGACTCCGGCATCGGTCCGCCATGAATTGAGCCAGAAGTTCGACGCCCTTCCGATCTTCAAACGAGATCGCGCCAGCGCTCTCTATCACCTTGCGGTAGCGCTCGAAATGAGCACATACCCTTACACCGTGGATCCGGACCTAGTGATGGCAATGGGCCGGCGTGTCTTGGAAGCCAGCATGCGTGCCATCCCCGGAATCTACCGCAATTGTCCGACGGCTTCTTTGGCGTCATCTGTCCAGTTCAACTCCGCAATCTTCGCGGAAGCCAGGGAGCTAGTCGAATTTGCATTCAACTATGAGCAGGTCATGTACTGCTTTGAATTGGCCGATCGTGGCCAGTTCGACGTTCGCTTCGACCCACTCGAGCGGCGCACCATTTTCACCTATGCCTCGCTCGATCAGAGTGCTCAAGATACTCTTTTGCGCAGCCACGAAAGAGACGCGAACATCGAGTGGGCCACTGAGGCGGACAAAGCCGTCGTTCAGGAGCTTGCGCAAAAAGCAAAGCAGGAGCTGGAAAGAACAATCTATTTTGTCGAACCGGAGGCCATTTCCTATCGATTGACGCCCGCCCTTTTGGGTGTAGCCAAGAAGTGGTCCGACGCGCTAGCCAGGGCGCGACGCTGGGAGTTTCCCCAGGATCTTTTGGTCGGCAATCTGACGTTTGGCGACGTGCGCAGGTTCTGGAGCGCGTTGTCGGTCCTGGCGATCCTTCACGAGATGGCACACCTGCTGGTCGCCCAGGGTGAAGCCGAGAAGCGACCGCGAGGCAGCATCGTCTCCATGAGGAGCCGGGACGAGTGGTGTGACCTCATTCAAGCGATTGGAGGGATTGGAGCCGGCGCGGCCTCCGAGCTGCTTTGGTGGTATACGTTCGATCCGAAGATCTCGGCTACCAGTGTGCCGATCCAGCCGTTCTTTGAGATACTGCCAGGCTATTTGCTGGTGCCAATGAATCTGGTTACCGACAGCAATATTGAGCGCAATCTCCAGAAACTGCTCAACAACCACCCCAACCTTCGATCGTTTTACGAGACAGTGAAAAGAGCGAAGGAGGAGATCGCGCTAACTCACCTCGGAAGCCTCTTTCCGGCTCCCAGCTTTGCCGTCAAGCCAACCGTGGTGATCAAGGGCGTTACCGATGCGGATCTGCTTGTCTGTGAGCGTGCTTGCGGATTTGTGCTCGTGGTTCAGCATAAATGGTTGATCGCGCCAGAGACGGTATCGGAATCGGGTTCCAACGATGACCAGTTGCGGGAAGGCGTAAGACAGGCAGTCGCGGCAAGAGAAGTGTTCCGCGCGGATCATGCTCTTCTGCGTAGGGTCCTGGAACTTGCGGCGGATCAACCGATCAACAAGGTGGAGGCCGCAGTCATCTGCCGGGGCGCCGAACAGACTGGCTTTCTGGGAAAACAGGTTGTGCCCCTCGCGCTGGAGCGCGCCTTCGAAGAATTGTGGAAACAATCCGCCCCTTCCCTAGCGACGCTTTGGGAGAAACTCTCTTCCCGTCCGGATCATGCGCGAGCTGCAGATCGCTACGGAGACGAGGCCGCAACGCTTGCGGTCGGGGGCCTTGAATTCTCCTTTCCCGCGCTCTCACTGGAAGTGCGACTATGACGCCATCGGAGTAATCGATGTTGTGGACATTCGAAGAAGGGTGCCGACCATCGCACGCTCAGCTTGGGAAATCTCGGTGTGCCATTCTCGCATCTGAGATGCGGTTTGCTGATCCGGCATCAGCATTCTCGAAAGGCTCATTGGGAAACCAATCTATACAGGTTCAAGCACTTGCCTGGTTATCGTCTTGCACGGTGGGCCGCGGAATGTGCCGTGCGTTTAACGCGTTGCGAATAATTTCCCCCTCGGGGTGCTGGTAGACCATGGCGCTTCTTACATCTCCATGGCCCATTGCGTTCATGACCGCCTTCAGATTTCCGGTCTTCGCCAGCACGAAGCTGCCGAAGTCGTGGCGCGCACAGTAGAGAACAAGTTCTCGCGGCAATCCAGCGGCTTGCCTCGCCCGCGCCCACTGGCGATAGACCATCCCTTCCCCGATGTGCTTGCCCTTAAGACGTGACATCCACACCCACCCCTCGCTCCGCCCCGCACAGCGCGCTTCGAGAATCTGCTTCACGCGGCTGCTCATGGGGATGAATCGGCGGCCGGACTCCGTCTTGCTGTCCGGCGTGAAGATCGTCCCGGCATCGAAATCCACGTTCTCCACCCGCATGCGGTAGAGTTCGCGGGCGTTGCGCATTCCGGTGTCACGCATCACCACGATGATGTCCTTGAGCGGTTGTTCGGCCACTGCTGACAGTCTCCTTTCCGCATCATCGTTCAGGCGGAGCGACCGCCCATGTTCCTTGAAGAGCGCAAAGTCTGGAGCTTCAAGAATCAGCTTGCCCTCCTTGGCTTTCATAAACATCCTTCGCAGCGTTCGTAGGGCATTATTTCCGTTCGAGGCCGATCCGGGAAACTCCAGCTTCTCAACCTCGTCCTTGTTGATCAGGTCCATGCGCATTCCTACGATCTTCGTCTGCTCCAACAGTCGCCAGCCGTTTTTGTAATAGCGGCGGGTGTCGGACTCGAGCCGTCCCGTTTCCACCCATTCGAGGAAATCCTTCGAATACTCACGGAGTGTGGGCGGCTTTTTGTCGAGCGGATCGCTGCCCTTGACCGCGGCAGCGAGTTTGAGAGAGGCAGCCTTCTGCGCTCTCGTTTCGTTGGTTTCCTTGGTCGACCCGCGGTAGCGCTCGTCGCGCACCGTGAAGTCATACCAGTAATACTTTGACTTGCTCTTTCTGAATAGTTTCACGAGATCACCTCCAAGCAGCCCGCACGGAAGCAACTCGTGTGTTCCGCCGAAGGGATCCGAGCGGAACAACAACATCATATTTCAACTTGTATTCGATTCCAACCCAGTCAGTGAGCAAACCTACGCAGTTTCAGCACTCGAATGCTGCAGTGGAGGTTCAGTGTTGCCGGCCGCGTCGTCAATAATCGCGCCATTTAAAGTCGTGCGAATCGGTTACTGGGCGCAGCTTTGGCTCGAGCCCGAGCAGCCATAATTATTTACAGGATGACAAGTGGCCGAGAAGCCGGTCTTTCGTCCCGGTGGATTGGATTTGCAAACACTGGTCGACATTTCGATACTCGCGAGTGGTATTCGATGTGTCATTCGGGGATTTGCACTAAGCCGCTAGCGCGGCAAGGTAGGCCTCTGTGGTATTTGGATAGAGTGATGGACGCCGAAGCCGGCGTCTATGACACAGTCCTCGCAACCGAAATGAGCAAAGGCGGCACTACAACTCGGTGAAGTGCTGTGAGGATTCGATAAGAGCCATACAGACAAACACGCATTTACAAACGCTTCGTACGTATTTTACCATTGCGCCATGAAAACTCCCAGGCCTAACAAGCATCAATTGCAAAGCGAGGCGACACGCGCCGCTTTGCTTGAGGCTGCTCGCACAATCTTCGTTCGTGATGGATTCGAACGGGCTCAAGTTGATGACATCGCCGCAGAAGCGGGCCGAACCAGAGGGGCCGTGTACACGCACTTCGAAAGTAAGGAGGATCTGTTTCTCTCACTTCTTGAGCAGCAAATGCAGGTCATGGTCGAACGCGCCATGCATTTTATAGAAAGCCAAAGCGAACAGAGTCCTCAACTCCGGCTGAAAGCTCTTAAGAAGTTCTATTCCGAGGCTCATGATCCGGAATGGGCGATACTGGCTTTGGAATTCAAACTCTTCGGGCTCCGAAACCCGAACTCGATGGAACAGCTCAGAGGTCTGTATCGTAGAACCTATATTTTCGATACTTTCGCGGAAAGGTATGGGGTCAAAGAGGAACCGGGACGCGCGAAGATCATGAGCAGGCTCTTCGCGTTGAATGCGATCGCTGGTGCCCTAATGCTAGATACTCACTTCGAACCCGATGCCCTGAGTTCCAAGGAAGTCAAATTGATCCTTGAAGAGACTTTTGAGTGCCTCTTTCCGTCAGGTCAGTCCGGGGCTGAGTCCCCAAAGGCAATGCCTCGGTCAATTGATAGAAGGAAACGGCCCTCCACCAAGTGACTTGTTGCCAGCCGTTTATTGGCTGTGGAAGCCCTCGAAGCTGACGTACAGTAATCGCGAAGGCCAAGAGTACGTTCGTCAATCGGGCAAGTTGACACTTCAGACTCCAGAGTGGTGCCCTGCGGGCACCGCTATGTCTTCGAGCATATGAAGTCCGCGTCGTTGTATCCGTGAGACTAATCAGTTTCTCGCCAAATAATGGCCCGCGGCATTTGCCGACAGCGGGTCCAACGGCATTTTCTGGCGCGGCCTGTTCGCGAGGCCGCCGTTCTGAATCCATCCTATTTGGTTTTGGCCGCCAGGCCGCATCCCTATCCAGAACCGTGCCGGGAAAGCATACACTCGGATTCCCCTTTTAAATCAAAGGCTTCTCCGTAGCAGGATTGGGGAATGCTGAGCGCAATAATTCTTCTCTTGACAACCGCGCATTTTCTCGTATATATGTTGCCCGTCATTCAAATACATGTTCATATGTATGTATTTGAATCAGCGTTGAGAGATTCCTCTCGCATTTCGTCGTAGAGACCTCGACAAAAATAGAATCCGCGCGGCTCGAGAACGGGCAGGGATGTGACTCAAAGTAATCGGATTGACGGTTTCAATTCAGGAGGACAGTCGATGTTCGCTTTTCGCAAAATCAATCTGACAATTCTCGTACTAACGGTTCTTGTCATGGGAACTATCTTTCAACACCGCACCGCCTCTGCTCAAAATACGACGGGCGATGTGCTGGGAACCGTCACCGACTCGAGTGGGGCCGTGATTCCAGGCGCCACTGTCATAATTACGAACACACAGACTCAAACGATTAGAAAGGCGTCCACTGATGAACAGGGACAATATACGTTTGCCCTATTACAGGTAGGCGATTACACGATTCGAGTGGAAAGGACGGGATTCAAATCGCTCGATCTTCCCAAGTTTACCTTGACCGTGGGCGAGCGCAGGCGTGTCGACGCGGCTCTGACCATTGGCGCTCAATCCGAAACGGTTACCGTCACTACAGAACCCCCAGCGCTCCAATCCGACTCAACGACACTCGGCGATACTCTGGAACCGCAGGCAGTGCAAGACCTGCCCACAGAAGGACGAAATTACTACAGCCTTGTAGACCTGGCGCCGGGCGCGAACGTTGGGCCAGCGAATGGAATCGCAAGCGGAAACCGCTCCGCTGACCGCCGTCAGTCGGCTGAAGTTTCGGTTAATGGGCAGTCCGACGCGCTCAACTACAACATGCTCGATGGTATGGACAACAACGAGAGCCAATGGAATATCGCCGCGATTCGTCCTTCTATTGACGCCATCGAAGAAGTGAGTGTGGCGACCAGCAACTATCCGGCAGCGATAAGCACAACAGCTGGAGCGGCGGTCAACGTGCTGACCAAGAGCGGCACGAACAGTTTTCATGGAACGGCTTACGAATACTTCCGGAATGACTCAACAGACTCAAGAGACTTCTTTGCATCAGCCGCCAATGGCGTAGCGAAGAAGCCCGAATTGCGGCAGAATCAATTCGGAGGCAGCATCGGTGGGCCTATAAAACATGACAAGACATTTTTCTTCGCCGATGTAGAGGACCTAAGGGAGATTCAGGGTCAAACGCAAACTGCAACAGTTCCGACACTGTATGAGTACAACCATATTGGTGACTTCACCGATATCGGCGGCCCGAACGTCTCTTTCTATCCTCTGGACCCAGCTGGAGAAGCGGCTTACAAGCTTTACCCAAAGCCGACAAGCACCAATTCAACTCTGACGGTGAATAACTTCACGGCCTCGCCGCAATATTACCAGTACAACTTAACTGCCGATGGCCGCGTCGATCACCATTTCTCTGCGAAGGATTCCATCTTTGGCCGGTTCTCCTATAACAACGTGACGACACTTACACCCGGCATTTTTCCCGCTGTGCCCGATCCAGCTAACACCAGCGTTATGATTCATCCGGGTGGCAACGTTTATGGCTTCCAGGGAACGGCCTACGAGAAAGCCGATAACGCCATGCTCAGCTACATGCATATTTTCACACCGAATCTGGTCTTCGAAGCCAAGACCGCTTATACCCGTTTTTACAACAACTACGTCACGCTGAATCAAGGCAACAACGTAAGTACCGACCTCGGCTTTGCCAACATCAACGTCGGCCCCACAACCACCGGGCTTGCAGACATTTATCCGATTGATGGTTATGCTTCGCTCGGCGATAGCACGTACGAGCCCACATTGGCCGTCACCAATAATCAGCAGGAAATGGTAACTCTCACCTACACGCATGGAAAACACAGCCTTGAGCTGGGAGCATCGCTCATTCGACGCCAGGCCAATGGCTATTATGCGGGTAACTTTTCATTGGGAGATTACTACTTCGGCGACGGTGGTTATATCTCCCAGGGTCAGTTGCCGAATCTCTCCATGGCGGACCTGTTGCTCGGAGCCGCTTTGGAGGGACAGCGGCAACTAGGCCTGACAACCAACCAAGGCCGCACATGGGAAACGGGCGATTACCTTCAGGACGACTGGCGGATCACACAGCGTCTGACTTTGAATCTCGGAATCCGCTATGACGTGTATACGCCGGCTCATGACGCAAAGAATGAAATGTCGAACCTAGGGGTGAGTAACGAAACCTCGACCTCTGCAACTTTCAACATGATCACAGCGTCAAGCAGCAATCCATCGGCGGGGCTGGAGACCGACCACACAAACGTATCGCCGCGCTTTGGATTTGCCGCCACTGTCCGCAACGGTACGGTAGTCCGCGGGGCGTTCGGACTCAGCTACGCACCTCGCAACAGCGAGGTCTTCACGAACTATAATCCGCCGTTCTCGTTCGCCTTCGGTCCGCAATATGCCATGGGCCTCGACGCATCGAACATCTTGTACGAGCTGTCCGGAGGCTACGCTTTCGGGCCCATCCCGGCGCCGCCCTCGTCGCCGTCCCAGGTAGCTATATCTCCAACCGCCGACTTGAATGGAGCGCTCACGGCGACCGCACCAAACCTCCGGTCAGCATATATGGAGCAATTCAATCTCAACGTCCAGCAACAGTGGGGACAGAATGTGATTACTATCGCATATGTCGGAGAACTCGGTAGAAAGCTGCTTGCACAGCCAAATATCGATCTGCCCGATCCTCTCTGTGGTCTGAAGCCTTATTCCGGCGCTCTCCCTGCTGACGGCATCTCATCTTCTTGTCCTCTCACGATAGATCCAAACACTGGAAGCCCTGATCCACCCCCAGCCCGCTATAGCAGCGAGCTGCCAAATGTTAGTAGCATCACGCAGAATGTGTCGGGAGCTAGCTCGTCATTTAATGCGCTCGAACTCACATTTGTTCGTCATATGAGTCACGGCTTGAACGTGAACGCTAACTATACCTGGGCTCACGAGCTTGACAATCAGTCCAGCGGCAATACCTACTCAACGTCTCCCTGGGGTACCGAGCCCTTTAATTGGCAGCACTACGATTACGGGAATAGCGACAACGATCTCAGAAGCCGCATCGCCCTGAGCGCAGTCTATACATTCCCGTTCACGAAATCTCTCACCGGCTTTACTGGAAGATTGCTCAAAGACTGGCAGATGAACGGGGTCGGATACTGGCAGACCGGGCAGCCTTACTCCGTGGATGACCTGTCGGAGAGAACCGACCTGGGTGCAGCAATCTATTACGATCGTCCACAGCAGGTCGGAAATTGGAAAGTCACCAACCCTTCAATCTCCAAGGCGTTCAATACAGCGGCCTTTGCAAAGCAGCCCTGGGGATACCCAGGCAGCGAGAGAAGAAACCAGCTCTATGGTTTCCACCAAAGACGTGCCGATCTCTCTCTACTGCGCGACTTCGCAATACTTGAAGGTCTGAAATTTCAATTCAGAGCAGAGGCATACAACGTTTCCAACACGCCGAACTTCTCGTTCCCGTCTGCGGACGTAAGCAACCAAGCTACGTTTGGCACAATTTCTTCTACGACTCCTTCCGCCGTCAGGGGCCGCGTCTTTCAGTTTGCAGGCAAGTTTATCTTCTAATCGGCGATTAAAGCCGTAACTTTAGGCCGGTGATTTCGACGAATCACCGGCCTCTTTTCGTTGCGGGTCAGAAACTTGAACCCACTACCCGGCAATCAAATCATCGTGACCAGGAGTCCACTTTGAATATTCGAGACAAAGTCATCATCGTTACTGGCGTTGGAAGCGGTATAGGACGCGAACTCGCGCTTTGCCTGCTGTCAAAGGGAGCGCTTGTGGCTGGAGTCGATCTCAGCGCTGCATCGCTTGACGAAACTGCTGTTTTGGCAACTCGCAATAAGCATCCATTTCGGGGTTTTGTCGTCAATGTCGCGGACAGGCAGTCTGTTGATGCATTACCGGAACAAGTGATAGCTGAATTTGGCAAGGTCGACGGCATTATCAACAATGCCGGCATTATTCAGCCTTTCTTGCGATTGAATGAACTGGATTACTCGATCATCGAACGTGTGATGAATGTGAACTTCTACGGGACTCTCTTTGTCACCAAGGCGTTCCTGCCTCACCTACTCAAACGCCCTGAGGCACACATAGTAAACCTTTCAAGCATGGGCGGTTTCGTTCCAGTGCCGGGCCAGACAGTTTATTGTGCGGCTAAGGCCGCCGTTAAGCTTATGACAGAGGGTTTGGCGGCTGAGCTCGCGCATACAGGCATTCGCGTCACCGTCGTATGTCCGGGTGCAGTTGCATCGAACATTCGTGCAAATTCCGGATTGAAAGGCCCGACCACTCCTGAAGCCAATGGCGCAGCCAGGACGGCGCACGCTTCGAAGGTGCTGCCTGCGTCGAAAGCTGCAGCGATCATTGTTCGCGGTATGGAGAAGGACAAATCGCACGTGTTTGTGGGAAAGGACGCCGCGTTCATGGACAAGTTTTATCGGCTGAGCCCCCCATTTGCAGCTCGTACAATTGCCAGGAAGATGCGTGCATTGCTGCCGAAGTGATCGAAGATGCTCAAGAAGCACTGAAGGGCGACCGTGCAAGCTTTTAACTGCTGAAGGATCCCGACGATCGACAAGTTATCATGCGTCACGATTTGTAAAGGAACACGATGTGCTTCCCGACAGAACAACAAGTCAAAGGAGAACATATGAAGGAACCGGACTTAAGCAGGCGTGATTTCTTAAGCAGAGGAGTGATTCTCGGAGCGAGTGCGGGGATCGCGTCCGTATTCAGTTCCAAACTCAGCGCCGCGCAATCCGGGAAACCAGCATCTTTGCCTGATGCGCGCATCACGTTTGTGACGACGACAGAGACAAGTCCATGGCGGGATGCTCATGTCCTCAATGCGAGCTTTGGCTGGACGATGCTGAATCTCAACATCGAGGAGCCGGCACCTGACGCGCAACCCATTCAGGGTTTCGGAGCGTGTTTCAACGAACTCGGATGGACGTCGTTGCAAGCGATGAATGAGGCCGATCGGGTTGGGGTTATGCGAGAGATGTTTGATCCAAACGTGGGTGCTCGGTTCAGTTATTGCCGCATGCCGATAGGAGCAAATGATTTCGCAATCGAGGCCTATAGCTACGACGAAACGGAAAGCGACTTCGAACTCCATCAGTTCAGCATTGACCACGACCAAAAGTCTCTGGTGCCCTTCATCCAATTGGCACTGAAGCATCAGCCGAGCCTAAAGCTGTGGGCGTCACCGTGGACTCCGCCAAGTTGGATGAAGCGGAACCATTTCTATGCAGAGAGACCTGGAGGAAACGGAATCCGCCCAGATCAGGTAGGCCGCGAGGGCGAGGACATGTTCATCCAGGAGCCGCGGTATTTTGAGGCGTATGCGCGGTATTTTGGAAAGTTCATTGACGCTTACAATGCCCAAGGGATCAAGATCGGTGTCGTGATGCCGCAGAATGAATTCAATTCAGCTCAGAACTTCCCCTCCTGTACATGGACGCCTGAGGGGCTCATCCGTTTCATACACGCCCTCGGCCCGGAAATGGAGAGCCGAGGCGTTCAAATCTATTTCGGAACGCTTGAGCGCGGCAACCCGAAGCTGCTTGAGATCGTCATGGCCGAACCGCAAGCTGCTCGCTATATCCATGGCTTGGGCATACAATGGGCTGGCAAGAATGCCTTGCCCAAACTCCATCGCGAATTCCCCTCACTCAGTATCTTCCAGTCCGAGCAAGAATGTGGCGATGGCAACAACGATTGGCGCTATACCAGCTACTGCTGGCAGTTGATGAAGCACTATTTTCGTTCCGGCGCATCGGGGTACATGTACTGGAACATCTCGCTGATCGACGGAAGCAAGAGCACCTGGGGGTGGGCGCAAAACTCTTTAGTCGCAGTCGACGCTTCACAGAAGACCTTTCGTTACACCCACGATTACTACCTGCTCAAGCACCTTTCGCACTTCGTGGATGTTGGAGCAAGAAGACTCGAAACGACGGGCACCTGCGATGACACTCTAGCGTTTCTCAATCCCGATGGCTCGACAGTCGTACTCGTTAGAAATGAGCTTCCAAATCCAGCGGTGGTTCACGTTCAGCTGAAAGGTCAACGAATGGTCATCGAGCTGCCACCGGATTCTGTCGGAACGCTGTCGATTGGAGTTTAACCCGGCGCACAGTGTTGCACCTCTCATGACTCAGAGATAGCCCTGAGCACGAAGCCAATTTTCGAGCAGCACGGGCCACATCTCGAGAGCCGGATCTCCATCACCGAGACCGCTGCCGTGGCCGCCGTGCCGGAACAAGTGCATCTCCGCCGGAGCCCCGGCTTTGATCAGGGCGCTGTAAAAATCAACACTCGCCGATACCGGCACAGTCTTGTCATCCGTTGTGGCGTAAATGAACGTCGTAGGTGTGTTCTCGCTTACGTGCAGCGACGGCGTGTACTGGGTCTCCCACTCCTTACATTTCTCTGCCGGCAAGTTATGCAAAACCGAGCAGTATGTGATCAGTCCCTGGGAGTTAGGTTGCATCGCGTTCAGCCATGGATAAGCAAGAACGACAAAGTTGGGGCGGTCGCTGAACTGGTCGATCTTGTCGGCCGCTTGCGGATTTCCATCGTCGCCGGTGGTGGCGACCATTGCGGCCAGGTGCCCGCCTGCTGAAAATCCAACAAACCCGATCTTGTCCCGGTCCAGGTGAAATTCGTCGCTCATCGATCGAACAAGACGCATAGCGCGCTGGCCATCCTGCAGTGGTTCTGGATAAGGATCGCTCTTACCGAGCCGGTATTTGAGCACGAATGCTGTAATACCATGTGCGGCAAACCAGTCTGCGACCTGGCGCCCTTCCAGGTTCATTGTGAGCACCATGTATCCCCCGCCCGGCGCGATGACAACAGCAGTACGGCTCGCCTTACCGGCCTGCGGTCGAAAGACGGTGAGTGTTGATCGGGCGGCGCTGTCGGAAGGCGATAGAGGGATGGTGTTCACGCCGAACTGAGCGCCAAGAGCGCCTTGATCTGTCGCTGGAACTTGTGCAATCGCACTAATGCCAGCTACAAGCGCTCCGAGCGCAATTGTGATCGGAACTTGCCTCTTGAATCTCAATACAGATTGGAACAAGCAGACCTTCCTTTTCCTGCAATTGACTGAATATGGCAGCCCGGAAATTCTTTGAACGACCGAGTCATCAAGGGAGGTCGGGCAGCAAGCTTCCTGATCTTGACTCGATTACGACCGACGACGTGTGCAGCCCTTCAGCAACTGCATTCAAAGTGATTTCGCCACTCCTGGTGGTCGTCCGCAAAATCACAAGGGCACGCCCATCGAACAAATTGAACTCATCACCCGAATAGGTGTCCTGGGATTGCCCATCGCCGCTTCCGACCGCTGCAATCGTTCCAGCTCCGTGGATGGTGAAGTGAACCCTCTGGTTGCTATTCATCTGCAGGCGACCCTGCTCATCGACGGCTTCAACCGTGACAAATGCGAGGTCCTGACCGTTAGCAAATAGCGTCTTTCGATCTGCGGTGAGCTTCAGTTGAACTGCGGGACCAGTGGTGTGAAGAACGCTTTGTCCTACAACACGATTCCCGCGGAGGCCTTCTGCCTTCAGAGTCCCAGGCGCGTAGGGCACTTCAAATTCCGCCATGAATTGCTGCTCGCGGCCAGTAGGTTTCTCACCGATGAGCTTGTCATTGAGATACAGGCGGACTCGTTCTGCTGCGGAATAGACCTCGATCGTCAACGGTCTTCCTTCTTCACCCGGCCATGTCCAGCTGGGAAGACTCGGATATATGGCCCAGCCGGCAGCTAGGATTTTCTTGTCATCGGGTTCCGGCAAACGAACCGTAGCGTACACGCGATCTCCACCGTTCCAGAGGATGTCGCGATAATAGGACGATGGCTTTCGGTAGCCCGTGAGGTCAAGATCCCCGCAGTATGCCGCGTGCCAAGGGAATCCGGGGGAAAGCGGACTTGGGGGCTGTCCATTCTGGAAATTGGCGATCGGGTTTTTCCCATCGGCCCCAAAACTAGCCATATACTTTCGAAGAAAAACTTGCATCTGGGTCAGGCCCATAGCCTGCTTCGGAGTTCCGTAGCTCCAGGCTCCTATACCGGATTCCCCGAGGTAGTCCATAGCCGTCCAAACGAATTCTCCAACAACGTAAGGATACTTTTGGGCAAGCTCCCATTGTTCGAAGGCGTCCGCAGGAAAGGACTCGGTCGACATCATAATGCGGTTAGGCGCGCGCCGATGGTCCTCCTCACGGTTTTGGGCAAGGTTGTAGTTATAGCCGGCGATATCGACGTTAGCAATCGCAGCATCGGGATCCGTGCCGTAGGTAGCTCCGGGGAATGCCTGGGTAAGCGGCCTGGTCGCGTCCAAAGAGCGAACACGAGCGGCTAGTTCTTCCCCTATATGCGCTCCCTCGGGCGTAAACACTTCCGGAATCTCATTGCCGATCCCCCATAGGATTATCGAGGGATGGTTCCGATCACGTTTGACCATTGCATCGATGTCTTGCTGCCACCAATCTTTGAAAAATCGAGCGTAATCGTATTTGCGCTTGCTGATCGTCCAGACATCGAATGGCTCGTCGAGTACGAGAAGCCCTAGACGGTCGCAGGCGTCAAGAAAGGCAGGTGACGGGGGGTTGTGCGCGGTACGCACTGCGTTGAACCCTGCTGCTTTAAGCAGTTCCACTTTTCTTTCCTCAGCGCGATCAAATGCAGCTGCACCGAGTGGACCGTTGTCGTGGTGAACGCTGCCGCCGGCCAGTTTGATTGGGAGGCCGTTCAACAGCAACCCGTTTTCAACTGACCAGGAAAGCGATCGAACCCCGAACGGAGTTTCAACTTCATCGAGTAACTCTCCGTTCTTCATGATCCGCGTTATAGCTCGGTACATGCGGGGGCTCTTTGGCGACCATAGCGCTGGCTTGGCGATGGTAATCTCTTGATCAGCCTCAGCTGACTGGCCCGCGGGAAGATTGATCTTTTTATCGGGGACACTTGATTTTGTTCCGGCCGAACTCAAAATCGTCGTCTGAACTGTCACCGCGCTAGCGTCTGATGTGTCGTTTTGCACCTGTGTCTTTACCACCACTTTCGCCGAGGAAGCCGAAGCGCCGGGTGTGCTTACAAACACTCCCCACGGAGCAACATGGACCGGCTTGGTGACTACGACCCGAACATGCCGATAAATGCCAGACCCGCTGTACCAGCGGCTGGCTGGCTGCAGCGAATTGTCTACTCGAACAGCCAGCACATTCTTTTGAGCGATATGCAACTCAGATGTGATGTCGAAGCGAAAGCTCGTATAGGCATAAGGATGAATGCCGAGCTTTTGCCCATTCAGATATACGGTTGTCTCTCCCGCGACGCCATCAAACTCGAGACTGACGCGCGTGCCCTTCCAGCTCAGGGGAGCCGTAAATGTCTTTCTGTACCAGCCAACACCGGCGGGAAAGTATCCGCCTCCGCCGCCGGTAGGATTTCTCTCGTTTGGAGCGCCTTCGATACTCCAGTCGTGAGGAACCGTCAATGTGCGCCATGAATTGTCGTCGAACTGTGGAGAGTCGGCATTCGCAGGATCTCCAAGAGCGAACTTCCAGTCTGCATCAGCTGAGAAAACCATCCGAGGATTGGAGGCGGTCTTAGCGGGGAGGATGGTTGCCGCTGCCAGAAGCACCCCAGCTATCAGACGGTGAGGCGTATTCGCGATGCACGTTCGAAGTGAGAACATATCTGACTCCTGCCTAGTTACACTGCTACAAATACGACTGATCATTCAGCAACCGTTTGCTAATTCCATGAAGGGAAACATCTCAACTAACTTCCAACAGTGCCAGCCCATTGGGCGGAATCGAAATCGAGATCTGTCTCTGCGGATTCACGTGAACGACTTCCGGCGCCATGAGTCCGCTCTTTTGCTTAAGTTCCGCGATCTGTTCCGTCGTTGGGTAGGCCGGACTGCCCATCGCCTCATAGGCGCGGTGAAAATTGCCACTGGTGTCGTCGGCGCGTGTGATGCGCACCTGCGCATGAGAATGAACCCCGTCCAGCGCAAGTGAAAGATTGAGGGTCTCGCCCGTTGTTTCGTATGACATGGAACTCTGAACGAGTGGGTCTCCCATGGATGTGTGTTGGCCTGGCGGTTGCGGAATCAGGTTCCAAACGAGAATCGCGAGCGAGCCGTCCTTGCGTCGCGTCGCCAGAACAGGACCTTCGTCGCTGTTGAGCTGGACATCTCCCAATTTATGAAGCAAGGTGAAAGCGTAATAGGATGGGCGCGGGACACCCCTCATCCCAAGCAGTCCAAAACCGTTGTTCAAGAAAGCCTTTGGAACACCTTGTTCTTCGAAAACATTACTGAACGTCCAGTACGACATTATTTCGGCGAGTCCGATGGTCGACTTGATTGTGTGTGCGATAAACGCCGGATTCTGAGAGCACCACTCCGTAAGGTAGAGAGGGGTGTCAGGGAGCTTCGAGCTTTTGATTTGCTTCTGCACCATGGTCAGCGCTCTCGGCAGAACCTCCTCGAAGGGATAATGAACGCCTTCGCCGAACATTTTGGCTTGCGGATCGTCGGGGTAAGCGTGAGTGGATGCAAAATCGATGGGTACCTGTTGTGAGGCGCAGAACTCGAGCAGATCGCCTACCCACGCGGCCGTGGCTGTGGCTGGCCCACCCACTCTGAGCCGCTTGTCAACCTTCTTTATCGCTGTTGCAGATTGCCGGTACAGCTCGAAGTAATCTGCCTTGGTGCCGGTCCAAAAGACGATATTCGGTTCGTTCCATACTTCAAAATTCCACGCCTCAACTTCCTGAATTCCGTAACGGTCAACCAGGTGCTTCGCCAGGCTTCCCACCAGTTCTCCCCACTGAGAAGGATCTTTGGGAGGGGTAGTGTTACCGCGATACCAGAAAATTGTCCACTTGTTACTGGCCAGTGCCCCCGGCATAAAGCTAAGTTCGACCAGCGGCTTTACGCCTCGTTCCAGCATGGCGTCGAATACCATGTCGACATAAAGAAAGTTTGGCGGCCGGAATTCAGACGGCCAGACCCCCATCTCATCATCGAAGAGACCATGAAAGCGAACGGATTTCATTCCAGTGGTCTTCTTTACGAACTCGAGGTCAGATAGCCATTGCTGGCGCAAGGCCAAGGCCGCGTGCCCGGAACCCAAGCACTCTTCCCAGACGTGTGGCAACGCACCTTTTGTCTCTTGAGTCTTGATGGTCAGGACTGGATTGGCAGACGCCGGATTCACTTGTTCGGCAGCACCAATGCCTGATGCGATCGTGTAAACGCCGGCCAATGCCGTAGTTTCAAGAAATGTTCGACGATCCATTACTCTCCTCTTTCATGCCTCGAAGCTGACGCGCCGCAACGCGTCGATGCTTCACCGATCCGCAGCCGTTTCAATTCCGTTCAAGGGTGCATTGTCCTCGGAGTTGTCATCTCCGGATTTCTCCTTCGACTGTGACCGGTCCAATCAGGCCAGAAGGGAGTAGCGGTGAGTCTGCTTTATAGGGCTTCCACGTGGCGAATGTGTATTTGGTTGTTGCGTCCGGCTGCTGATCGCCGATCAACCGATTGACCCAGGAATTGAAAACTTCTACCGAGAGATGATTGGAGCCTGGCTTTAGCGCCGAGGTCGCGTCGATACGGTAAGGGGCGTGCCAAACTACGCCAAGTTCTTTCCCGTTTACTGTCACAACCGCGAGGTTCTTCACATCGCCGAGATCAATCCAGAGTGTCGCGCCTTTTCCAAACCAGTCAGCCGCAGCTTGGATGGTTGTCGAATACGTGCCTTCGCCCGAGAAATACTTGATACCTTTGTCGGGGCTTTCCGGCCACGAAATCAGCTTGTCGAATGTGGCATGAGATGGTGCGCCGCGACCAGGCTGAAACTCCAAGTCCCACGGACCGTCGACAGTTGTGAGTTGGGTCTCAACCATTCCGGGGACAATATGAGATGTCTCCCCGGCGGGCTTGGCGAAGACTACGAAGACTGCGCCCCACGGTTCCAGATTGAGCGGAACGGTAGTGTGGCCTTTGGCGATGGAGTAGGAGGCGGGTGCAATCTTACCTGTATCTGCGCGCCAAATTTGCGGAACGCGGCCGGAAACACGGAATGTTGCATCGACGCTGACGGAGCTATCACTTCGGTTATCGACGAAGTAGATATCTCCACTAGGCAGCTTGCGATGCGTGAATTCGAGATCTGCGCCAGACTCCGGTTTTGTGTAGTCGAAGTCCGGAAGAACGTGTATGGCAGCGAGCGCTTCGGCTACAGTAGAGCCCGCATATACCGTTCCTTTGCCCACGCGATGCACGCCGTGCCCGTCTCCAAAGAGTTCATTGTCGAGCCTTTCGAACTCGCTTTGGCTGTCGGCGAGGCTGGGATCGTCAATGGGCTTAGGGCCGGCGACGGTCGCGCCGTCCATAACGAGTTGATGAATGGCACGAAGCACGGGCAGGGACATATGCCGGCTGTACGGCGCGAGGCCGAGCAGACGATAAGTTGTGCCCCCCGGTGTGACAATGCGACCCCCGGTGCCGACTTTCAGCACGTGAATGAGCGCGTCAGCATTGACATAGTCGAAGTTATAGCCACTCGGAATCTCTGGCGCCGAAGCATGATAGATCGCGGTCAGATTGGAATCTTCACCGTAGAAATAAATCAGGTCAGCGGCAAAGTGACCTTGCTGCAGCATGTAACTTGAACGGGCGAGGTAAGTGATCCATGGACTGGCCTGTTCTGCCCAGGTCTCATTTCGATTGAACCACTGTCCACATGGCCCAAGGGTCATGCCAGGAACCTTATCGATTAGCGGTTGATGCGCGGACTCATGAATGACGATCCGGTTGATGCCATTCAGGAACTCCATGTCCGCGATCGGCTTCAGTGTTGCTGGCGACCAGGCCCAGGCCGACGCGGTGTTGCATGTTGTCATAGATTCCGCCGCCGCGAGGTTCTGCCCGTAGATATGAGCCACCGAAGCGGATTCGCGATCATCCGCGTTATAGTCAAAATCCGTCGAGTATACCCCCGGCTTCACCGCCCACATGGCGCCCATGGGAACATCGTCCATCTTTTTGACTTCCATGCCATCCGCGACAAAAGCGCGACCACCCTCGTGAGACTCCCCGTAATGGGCAATGCCCAACTGCTTGAGCGAAGCTTCTACCTGGCCGTAGTGTTCGTCTGCCATTAGATCGGCAATTGTTTTCCTGAGATCCCACAAGAACCGGTCGCTCGCCTGCGCACTCTCGACAATATGGCCCGCCAACACCGGCAGCCACGGATGGGGATCGTAGCCGCGACGCTTCGTGAACTCTTCGATCATATTGTCGGTCCAGTTCTGCGTGCCGGCTTCCCAACTGTCGTTCACAACAGTCCGAATACCGCGCTTCCCCATCATGCCGGCCCCCACCGTGTCTTTGAAGTTGGCCAGGTAGGCATCCATGTAGTTCCGCACATAGGTGGAATTCAGCTTGTCTACTTCGAGTCCGGTAGCTTCCTTGGAGGCGGGGTGATTGATAATGCCAAGAAGCGAATACCCAACGCGAAGCACGACCCACTGGCCAGGGGGAGGAGTCCACTTCAACGTGCCATCGGGGTGCATCTTGCTCGTCAGGTCGATTACGTCGCTTGTCGGGATCGCATCTTGCCGATTAAATGTCGGCGTCGCGAACTGATAGAGGTCTGACATCGCCTTGAAGCCCGCCTTCTCTTCAAAGCGATTTACGCGCGCACCGGGATGAAGAACCAACTCGGAAATCTGCACTTCAGTTGGCGACTTGGGTGTGCCGGTGAATCCCTGATCGGCTAGAGGATTCGCAGAAGGCCTTGTCTTGGCAAAAGTGACCCGGAAATACTTTGCAGTAACGGGCGAAAAGGATATGGTGTGCTCTGCCGTTCCATCTGAAGGAAGATCGGCGATCACATGGAATTCCTGTCCATCATCGCTTGATTCAATGGCGCGCCCGCTCGGGGTTCCGGGCGGAAGAAAGCTCTCCAAAAAGCTCTTCTTTCCGGTGACCAGGGTGACCGCCCTTATTTTCGTTGGCTCAGAGAATTCGTACTGCACCCAGGCCTTGTCGCCTGTTTTCTCGGGCAGTGACAGGCTAGTGGTTCTGACCAGATCGCCATCGTTGAGCAAGGGCAGCTCAATCGGGCTGCTGCTGGTGATTACAGGATGAAGAGAATCGACTGGCACGTCAGTTTTCGGAATTTTGTAAGCTACAACGGCGCTGTCTGCGTAGTAATCCGGTGCGTGAAATGGTGTGCCCATTACATTGCCGGAGTCGTCCACAGGTAAATCCTGGAACGCGCCTGTTCTCGATGGCGGGTGGGGAAGAATGCCAGAAAAGGAACGTCCCCCTTCGATGCGGAGCTCGCTCCAGACATACTTTTTCATCGCCTCCCTGGCCGGAACCCACGGTCCTCCAGTCTCGCTCCACCCGGGCGAGTCGGCGATTCCTGCCTCTAACCCGAGCTCATCGGAAAGCGTGATGGCGTATTTGAATGCATCTTTCCACTCGGGAGTCATGTAAACCAGGCGTTGGTCAACGACCTTAGGCGTAGCCATAGATCCATCGAAGTTTTGAAAACCCGCGATACCGGCGCGGTGCATCCATTCAAGATCGAGCTTGATGCCTTCCTTGGTGATGTTGCCATTCATCCAGTGCCACCAGACAAGTGGATGTGCGCTCACCGGCGGATCTTCGAAGCCCCTCCGCAGCGGATCACTCGCGCCCTGTCCGCGGGTTAACGTCGCACTGAAAATGATCAAGAATGCAATGCTGCGGACTACCCAATTACCAGTTCGGGTTGATCGCATTTTCACTGTCATCTTCGCGCTCCGGCTACTTCGGATTCCAAGTTTCGCGATGGGCTTCTCCGCTCATGGAAGAACCGAAAATGCTCCATGGAGTGACGCGGTCGAGTCACCACCAACCCAAACGTCGAACTGAGAGGAGTCGATAACCCACGACTTGGTTGCACTGCTCCAGTAAGTGCGGTCGTCCTTGCCTATTGTGAAATGAATTGTCTTCTTCTCATGCGGCGAGAGCGAGACTCGTCTGAATCCTTTTAATTCCCGGACCGGCCGAGAGCTAGTTCCAGATTGCTGATGCAAATACAACTGGACCACTTCATCGCCAGCCATCTCACTTGTGTTCTCGACATCCACAGAAACATCGAGGGTTTCGTTAGTCTTCACCTCAGGTTTGCTCAGCTGGAGATTGGAGAAACTAAATGTGGCGTAGCTCATGCCGAAGCCAAACGGATAAAGGGGAGTGCTTTCTTCGTTCCAATAGCGTTTATCTTGGGCGCTCGGCGCTTGCGTGGTGTTGTGCGCATAGAAAATGGGAACCTGCCCAACATTCCGAGGCCAGGTAAAGGGAAGCTTTCCGCCGGGCACCGCCTTGCCATAAATGAGATTCACAATTGCATTGCCACCCTGAGTGCCCGGATACCACGCTTCGAGGATGGCAGGAACATGTTCAGAGGCCCAACGAATATCCAACGGCCTTCCATTCATCAGCACCAGGACCACCGGCTTGCCGGTTGCAACAACAGCTTCGAGCAATTGCTCTTCTTTGCCAGGCAACGCCAGGGACGACCTGGAGGCGTCTTCACCGCTCATATTCTGAGCCTCGCCCAGAACCATAATGGTCAAATCAGAGTTCCCCGCAAGCTGTACAGCTCTCGCGAACTCTTCAGCAGACTGGCTTTCAGACCACGCGGCTTGTTTCTTGACTTTCGAAATCCCGTCGAATGGCGAAGGAAACTTTCGCGCGATCTGCACGCCCTGTGCATATTCAACGTGAGCTTCGGCGCCGACCTCTTGCTGAAGGGCCTCGAACACCGTGACTGTTTCGCTAGAATCACCGGCGAATACCCAGGATCCAGTCGTATCGACTTTGGAATCGGCGAGGGGTCCCAGCACTGCAATCGTCTTGTAGCGCGAAGCCTGCAATGGTAACAAGCCTCCGTCGTTTTTCAGAAGAACCGCAGATCGTTCTGCGCTGTGCAGAGCTTCTGCTCTATGTTCGGGATCGTTAATGGTCTTCTTCGCTAACGTTTCGTCCACATATGGATGTTCGAAAAGACCAAGCCTGATTTTCGCTTCGAGAATCGGCCGCACCGCATCATCGATTTGGCTGATGGTGATCCGTCCCGCCTTCAAGGCCTCCGGTAGATTTTCTCCGTATGCGGTTTTGCCAAGTGCCATCTCCATATTCACGCCGGCATCGAAAGCTCGAATCGCAGCATCTGTGGAGTCTTTCGCGAAACCGTGGGTCTGCAGGCTTTTCACCGCTTCGTTATCGCTGACCACGAAGCCTTTGAAATGCCAATCCTCCCGCAAGACATCGTGCAGCAGCCACTTGTTGCCGGTGGCTGGAACCCCATTCAAGTCCATATAGGCACTCATCAGCGTCACAACCCCCGCGTCCACGGCACTCTTGAATGGCGGGAGATAGACATTCCATAGTTGGTCGTCGGAAATGTCGGATTCGTCATAATCGCGGCCGCCCTCGGCCGCGCCATATCCGGCAAAATGCTTGACACAGGCCAGGATGTGATTTGGGGATCCAATATATTGGCCCTGGAAGCCGCGAACTTGAGCCGCAGCCATTGCCGAGCCAAGATACGGATCCTCACCCGCTCCCTCGACGATTCTGCCCCACCTCGGATCGCGTGCAATGTCGACCATAGGTCCAAATGTCCAATGGACACCTGCAGCTCGCGCCTCCTCGGCGGCAACCGATTGCGCCCTTTCCACCATCTGCGGATCCCATGACGCGGCCATCCCAATCGGAACTGGGAAAATCGTCCGGAAGCCATGAATGACATCGAGGCCGAATAGTAGTGGAATATGCAGACGCGTTCCGTCTACTGCCACATGCTGAAGGTGATTGATCTGCGCAGGATCTGTCATGAAGAGTACGGATCCGACTCGTCCCGAACGAATCCGCTCTTCAACGCTCAGGCCGTTTCCGAAGACGAAGATCTGGCTCATCTGACCGATCTTCTCGTCAGTCGTCATCTGCTTCAGCAATTTATCGGCGCGTTGCTGAACAACAAAATCGCTCAGTTGATTCCGGTCGGCGGGGGCCGGGAGATTCTGGGCTTCGGCTAGGACTGGCAGAATGCATAGGCTGACTGCCTGTACAAACGAGAAAAACCTGCGATGAACCCGGAAATGCTTCATGTGGTCGACCTCGGACGTCTCAGTTCTGGTCTTTTACCGGCGTGGCAGTGAAGTCACCGTCAACACCGAATTGCTCAACGCTGACCGCTCCCGCGATTTTCCCGGTAGAATCCAATGTTCCAGTGAACTTCACGGTGAGAGGAGAGCCGTTGTACTCGGTGTCGTACGACCAGGAGACTTTCGTTCCGTCGATTTTTCCTGTGACTTTCCCTGAACCCTGATCCGCAGTGCAGGAGCCGGTCAAATCATTGTCCTTCTGCGTGAAGGTGCAGTCAGAATCGCTTTCATTGCCCATAACCGACTGGTGGATCTTCCATTTGCCGGTGAGTGACGCGTTGTCCGCCGCCATTGAAGTCACGGCCGCGGACGCCAAAAGTGCTAGGAGAATCAGTGATCTCATTTGTGAGTCCTCGAGTGGTTTGATTGGCACCAAACTGCCAGTTTCTCGAGAATATGTGAGACTAAGTCTTATTGTCAATATACAATCTCAAAATAAACATGTAGAATCTTAAACTAGACAGAACCTGAACGGTAAACGACAAATACGCAAAGGGGTTGGGCATGACCAAAGCAAGTCTTCAGAGCCGCAAACAGCAACTTGTTCGGGATGCGATCTTTGACGCTGCGGTTGAAACATTTGCAGTAAAGGGCTTCGACGACACGACAGTGGAAGACGTTGCCAGGTCGGCAGGGGTGTCACGCGCCACATTTTTCCGCTATTTCTCAAGTAAGGATGATCTACTGGCGCAGAACGTGATGGAGTATGGGACTGCTTTGACGGCAGCCATAAAAGCATGCCCACCAAATCTCACTTCTTTCGAAATCATGCACGAGACCGTTCTGTCTATCGCTCGACAGAAAGTCACTCACCCGCGGACGCGGCTGGTAATCGACATCTCGTTGCGGAGTTCATCTGCTGCGCAAGCACACGCTTCCCGAATGATCGAAGTGGAGCAGAGCGTCGCGGCTGCTTTCAAGGAGCGGCTCGGTCGCAAATCAAAGGATGATCTTGAGCCGCGATTGCTTGCAGCCATGACTGTATCGGCCATGAATGTTGCGATCATGGCCTGGTACCGGGGCAATTATTCCGATCTTTCCGCAGCGGTGGAGCAGGTGTTCTCTCGACTAACTCGAATTGTTTGTGATCAGGCAAAACCCAACGCAGGTGAATCAATCCGCGCGTCTCGCATTTCAATCATGAAGCCCTAAACATGCGCCGCGATCTGAGTCCACGATCTGTTTAGGCTTCGGCGGGCATCGCCATCTACGAATCGGAGGCACAAGACTGATGAAAGATGTGAAGCGAATCGCCGGAAGCCGCCGTATATCCACATTATGCTGATGAGCGATCGGGTAGGCCCTGAACAGTGCGCCTGAATCAATACGTGTTGACACGTATGTACCGTGACTGGAACACCGATTCAGAGTCACTTTGATCCCGGATTTGTCAGACAGGAGAAATGAGCATGCCTTCCAACTCGCCAACAACGCCACTCGCAATGAAAGCTCTCACGCTTCCGATCATCCTTCTCGCAACGTCCTGTCTCGCGCAGACCACCCTCGAGCCGCGAACGATGAAGCAAATTGCCCAGGTCGACCCACGATACCTATCCTTCAACGTCGAGGCTGTAGAGGTCACCGGTGGACGCTTTTGGAAGCCCTACATGGCAGAAGGACCCTCAAAGAATGAGCCCCCTTCATCCAAGACGGATTCAAATCAGCCATCGGGCATGGATACAAGCCTATTTCAATATCGCCCTCCAATTGACCTTTCAAACCCGCATCTGCGAAAGCTTGCAGCTGCCTTAGCGCCATCGTACATGCGAGTGAGCGGAACCTGGAGAAACAGCACCTATTTCCAAGACGATGACGCTCCATTGCTCTCCAAAGTGCCCGACGGATTCAAGGGGGTAATGAACCGCGCTGAATGGAAAGGCGTAATCGACTTCTCGCATGCCGTTGGTGCGGACATCGTTGCATCCGTGGCGACATCGAAAGGCACGCGAGACTCTGACAATGTTTGGACGCCCGATCAAGCACATGCGTTTTTCGAGTACACCAGGAGCGCGGGCGGGAAGATCGCCGCAGTCGAGTTCATGAATGAGCCCACTTTCGCTTTGATTGGTGGCGCGCCGAGCGGGTATAACGGTGCTGCTTTCGCGCGAGATGCCAAGATCTTTCAAACCTTCTTGAAGCAGGAGTCACCGGACACTGTCTTCCTTGGACCTGGGAGCATTGGGGAAGGAGCCCCGCTGATTGATGGTGCTCCGATGCCCAGGATCATCCCGACCGAAGACATGTTAAAGAGTAGCGGCCCGATTTTCGACGCGTTCTCCTACCACTTCTACGGCACCATCTCGAAACGGTGCACTGCAGCGATGGGGCCTAATTTCGTTATGACGCCAGAGATGGCTCTGAATGCAGACTGGTTCGACCGTAATCTCACCGTCGAAGGTTTCTATGCTGGTTTGCGGGACAAGTATCTCCCCGGAAAATCCATGTGGCTGACGGAGACGGGCGAGGCAGGTTGCGGCGGTGACTCCTGGGCTTCAAAATTCCTCGACTCCTTCCGCTTCATGGATCAACTTGGATCCCTGGCACAGAAGGGCGTTCAATCAGTCATGGTCAACACATTGGCATCAAGCGACTACGGGTTAATTGACGAAGAAACATTAAAACCGCGACCGGACTACTGGGCTGCGTTGCTCTGGAAACGCAAAATGGGGGTTCGCGTTCTCGATCCAGGCGTGACCCCCAACTCCAAACTCCGAATCTATGCCCATTGCTCGACCGATATGAAAGGCAGCGTGACGGTGATGGTTCTAAACCTGGACCGCACGGCCACGCAGGAACTGACCATTCCAACGTCTGGAAAGCGCTTTACACTCTCCGCGCCCGATGTGATGAGTGAGGAAGTATTGCTCAACGGAAAGCGACTCGAGGCGGCTGGTGACGGCACACCCGGTGCGATGGTCGGACAGTCTTTCAAGGCTGGAACCGAGAGTTTCGCACCACTGACGATTACATTCCTTAGTCTTGCAGGTGCCAAAAACTCTGCGTGCAGGAATTAGGCATTGAGCTAGAACGCAACGATTTCGGTGAATTCTGCGGAGCGCTTTCAAGCAGCGTCTTCAGGAAACGGTTTAACGGAAATGAAATGGGCGATATGAGACTCAATCGAAATACTTCGATCGCACTTATGGGTTGTCGGTACTTGAGTGCAATCATTCTGGCTGCTGCATTTGGTATACCCTTAGCCGCACAAGCCGGAGCAGGAACAAGAGCGGTGCAATTGCCTTTGTCAGGACGCGAATCTGGAGAGGTCATCGTTCACCAGAGCGCCTCAATTCCATCCGGCTCAAGCGCGAACATCCAAATTCAACTACCGGGTGCATTCGCGGGAAGCGTTCAAACCACAGAAACTGCCCCCTCGGATCTAGACCTGACCCTCGACGAAGCTGTACGGCGCGGTTTGCAAACGAACCTCGGAATCGTCAGTTCTACGTTTGCACTCGATGCATCGAAGGCCCAGCGTGCGGAGGCACGCAGTTCGCTTTTGCCGAGTGTGGCATTCAATTTATCTGAGAACGCGGCCAAAGTGGACCTTGCCGCGGAAGGCTTCAGTGCGAGCGCGTTTGGCGCCGGCGGAGGATTTAATTTTCCGGCGACTGTTGGCCCTTTCCATTATTACGATCTTCACGGAGCACTCCAACAGAGCCTGCTTGATGTCACTGCTATCCGCAATCTGCTGTCCCGGGAGCAGTCAGTCGAAGCCGAAGCGCTCCAATCACGCCAGGCAAGAGAAGAAGTCGTTCTTGCAGTGACCGGTGTTTATCTGCAACTGATGGCAGACATCGCTCTGGGCGAGCGGCAAAAGGC
>Ga0335078_10001567_pt1 | contig 34490 bp, 27 predicted proteins | sample Lox_Sample_32_FD_206711 | JGI IMG/M metagenome (GOLD analysis project Ga0335078, IMG submission 206711) | Soil microbial communities from Loxahatchee National Wildlife Refuge, Florida, United States - Lox_Sample_3.2 | ecosystem: Environmental > Terrestrial > Soil > Wetlands | place: USA...
GGGACCAGGGCCCCGGCGTCTTTCATCCGGCCGATGTGCAGCGCGACCAGCAGGCCCTTTTGTATCTCCAGCACCATGTCGACCAGCTTTTGCTGGGTGCGCTGGAACGACGCGATCGGCTTGCCGAACTGCCTGCGGTCCAGCGCGTACGCCAGCGCGGCCTCGTAGGCGTCGCGGGCCGCGCCCATGGCGCCCCAGATGATCCCGTAGCGCGCCTCGTTCAGGCAGGAGAACGGACCGCGCAGGCCCGCGGCCCCGGGCAGGATCGCGTCGGCGGGCACCCGGACGTCCGCGAGCGTGATGTCGCACTGGATCGAGGCGCGCATGGCCAGCTTCGGCTCGATCGGGGTGGCGGTGAACCCGGCGGTGCCGGCCGGGACCAGGAAGCCGCGGATCCCGTCCTCGGTGCGCGCCCAGATGACGGCGACGTCGGCGATCGAGGCGAGGCCGATCCACCGCTTGGCGCCATTGATGATCCAGCCGTCGCCGTCCGGGCGCGCCGTCGTGGTCATGCTGGCCGGATCGCTGCCGGCTTCCGGTTCGGTCAGGCCGAAGCAGCCGATCAGCTCCCCGGCGGCCATCGGTGGCAGCCAGCGCTGCTTATGCGCCTCGGTGCCGAACTTGTGGATGGCGCTCATGGCCAGCGACCCCTGCACGCTGACGAAGGTCCGCAGCCCGGAGTCGCCCGCCTCCAGTTCCAGCGCGGCCAGGCCGTACTCCACGGCGCTGCGGCCCGGGCAGCCGTACCCGGACAGGTGCGTGCCGAGCAGGCCAAGCCGGCCCATCTCGGGGACGATGTCCGCGGGGAACACCGCCTTCTCGTACCACTCCTTGATGTTGGGCCTGATGCGGTCGCGGACGAATCCGCGGACCGTATCACGCCAGGTGAGCTCCTCGGCCGACAACAGGGCGTCCAGGCCGAGATAGTCCATGGCCAGATCGGTCATGCTGACCTCCAGTCATCGCAGTGACCACAGTTGCCGTCGCCGTGGTTGTTAGGGTAACTAATGAGCCTTTGCAGGCTAGGAAGAGTTACCCCCGATCGAAGGGCCGCGCCGATGAAGCTGCCTCCTTTTGAGTACGAGGCGCCAGCGACCGTAGCTGAAGCTACTGACTTGCTGGCTGAGTACCTTGACGAGGCGAGCGTGCTCGCTGGCGGTCAGAGCTTGATACCGCTGCTGGCGCTGCGGCTGGCCCGCCCGGAGGTACTCATCGACATCAACGGTGTGGACGAGCTGTCCGGGATATCGGCGGCAGACGGCTGGGTGGCGATCGGTGCCATGACGCGGGAGTACGTTGCCGAGGAATCCAAGACCGTCGCTGATACCGTGCCGTTGCTGGCGGCCGCCCTGCCGTTGATCGGCCATGAGGCGATCCGCAGCCGCGGCACCATCGGGGGCAGCCTGGCGCATGCCGATCCGGCCGCCGAACTGCCGGCCGTCGCCCGGGCGCTCGATGCCGAGTTCGTGGTGCGGGGCCAGTCCGGGACGCGGGTGGTCCCGGCGGCGCAGTGGTTCGAGGGTTACCTCACGACGTCACGGCGCCCTGACGAGCTTCTCTCGGAGGTGCGATTCCCGGCCGCGAGGCGGGGCACGGGGGTTAGCTTCCAGGAGGTCGCCCGGCGCCACGGTGACTTCGCCATGGTCGGCCTGGCAGTGTCGCTGGTGCTGGCCGACGGCGTGATCAGCGATGCCCGGCTGGCGTTCGCCGGCGTTTCCGATGTGCCCGTCCGGGCCGCCGCAGCGGAGGATCTGCTGGCCGGCGAGCGGCCCTCGGCCGCGTTGTTCGATGAGGCGGCCCGGCGCGCGACCGAGGATCTCGACCCTCCGGCCGACCTGCACGGGTCGTCGGACTACCGGAAGACGGTCGCGGCCGCCGTGGTGCGCCGCGGCCTGCGAGCAGCAGCCGACAACGCCGAGAGGCAGTGACTGATGGTGGACATCACCCTGAAGATCAACGGTGCGACGCGCACGGGATCGCCGGAGGCACGCAAGACGCTGGCGGACTTCCTGCGGGACGACCTCGATCTCACCGGCACCCACGTGGGCTGCGAGCACGGGGTTTGCGGTGCGTGCACGGTCATCGTCGACGGCCGGGCGGTGCGCTCGTGCCTGATGCTGGCGGTCCAGGCCGCCGGCAGCGAGGTGACGACGATCGAGGGGCTGGCCCCGGACGGCGGGATGGGCACGCTGCAGCAGGCGATGTGGGACTCGCATAGCTTCCAGTGCGGCTTCTGCACGCCGGGGTTCGTCATGCAGGCCACCGCGTTCCTCAGCGATCACCCTGACGCCGACGAGCAGCAGGTCCGCGAAGCGCTCTCCGGCAACATCTGCAGGTGCACTGGCTACCAGAGCATCGTCGATGGCGTCCTGCTGGCCGCCGAGCGTAACCGTCAGCGCTGAACGAGGGAGCGATCATGGCAGCAATTGCGGCTGAGCGTTACACCGGCGCCAGCATCAAGCGGTCGGAAGACCCGCGCATCCTCACCGGCGCGGGCCGGTACGTCGACGACATCAAGCTGCCCGGGATGCTGCACGCCGCGTTCGTGCGCTCGCCGATGGCTCACGCCCGTGTGCTCTCGGTCGATGTCTCGGCCGCGCGGGCGCTGCCCGGGGTGACCGCGGTGTTCACGGGAGCGGACCTGGAAGCGATGACGGTCCCGGGGCCGGACGCGCTGATGGCTCTCATGGGCTGGGCGGGCCCCACCCCGGAGTTCACCCTGCTGGCGACCGACAAGGTGCGCTTCGTTGGCGATCCCGTGGCCGTCGTCGTCGCCGAGAGCCGTTACCTGGCCGAGGACGGCTGCGAACTGGTGGAGGTGGAGTATGACGACCTGCCCCCGGTCGTGGATGCCGCCTTCGCGCTCGACCCGGGCAGCCCGCCGCTGTTCGCCAACCTGGGTGACAACATCGCCCGGACGCACTCGCGCAACGAGTTCGGCGACGTCTGGAGGACGTTCGCCGGCGCTGACCGGGTTGCCGACTTCCACATCGACGTGCACCGGCACCAGAACGTGCCCATGGAGGGACGCGGCTGCATCGCCAGCTATGACGCCGATCTAGGCGTCCTGACGGTCTACGCGGCCACGCAGAGCGTTCACGTCAGCAGGATCGCTATTGCCATGCGCCTGGGTATCGAGGCTGAAAAGGTGCGTGTCGTGGCCGGCGATATCGGCGGCTCGTTCGGCCTGAAGATCGGCGCGTCGCGCGAAGAGCTCGCCGTTGCCGCTGCCTCGCGTCTGGCCGGCCGGCCGGTCAAGTGGGTAGAGGACCGCAACGAGAACCTCACCGCTTCGGGGCAGGCGCGCGAGGAGAGCTTCGACGTGCGGGCCGCGGTCAGCAACGACGGCGACCTGCTCGGTCTTGACGTGAAGATGGTCGTCGACACGGGCGCGTACCCGGGCATGGGCGCGATGGTCCCGGCCATCATGGAGGCGATGCTGCCCGGTCCGTACAAGCTCGCGGCCCTGGGTTTCGAGTCAACCGGGGCGATCACGAACAAGGCGTCATACGTCGCCTATCGCGGGCCGTGGGCGTCCGAGACGTTCGTGCGGGAACGCGTCCTGGACCTCATCGCGAAGGATCTCGGCCTCGACCCGGTCGAGATCCGGCTGCGTAACGTCGCCCCGCGCACCGATCCGCCGGCCATGATGGTCACCGGGCGTCCGCTGGTGGGAGTCACCTCGAAGGAGTCGCTGGAGCGGGTCGCCCAGCTGGTGGACTTTCCCGCGTTCCGGCGCCGCCAGGCCGAGGCGCGAGCGCAAGGCCGCTACCTCGGCATCGGCGTGGCCTCGTTCATCGAGGCCGCTCCGGGACCGCGCTCGCCGGAGGGGCCCAGCGGCCCGATGGGCATGGAGTCCATGCGCCTTCGGCTCGAAGAAGACGGCATCGTCGCACTGTTCACCGGCCAGATGCCCCACGGCCAGAGCCACCAGACCACCCTGGCCCAGATCGCCGCCGACGAGTTCGGCGTGCCGTTCGAGCAGGTTCGCGTCATAGTCGGCGACAGCGCCGTCGTCCCGTTCGGGCTGACCGGCGGCAGCCGGTCGGCCACCATGACCGGCGGCGTGGCGCTCCATGGCGCGCGGCAGCTCAAGGCCAAGGTGCTCGATTTCGCTGCGCATCTCATGGAGGCCAGCGCGCAGGACCTGCTGATCACCGACGGCAATATCTGGGTGCGCGGCGACCCGGAGAGCGCGCTCGCCGTAAGGGACGTCGCGCGGCGTGCGGCATCGGAGCAGTTCGGTGCCGACGTGGACGCCAAGCTCGAGGTCGAGGCCACGTTCGACGGCGGAGAAGGCGGATGGTCCGGCGGCACTCACTGCGCGATCGTGGAAGTCGATGTCGAGACCGGCATCGTGCAGGTGGAGCGGTATGTCGCGGCTGAGGACTGCGGCGCGCTGATCAATCCCGCCGTGGTCGAGGGCCAGATCCGGGGCGGCATCGCGCAGGGCATCGGCGCGGTGCTGCTCGAACGATCGGCATACGGCGATGACGGCAGCTTCCAGTCAGCCACGTTCATGGATTACCTGATGCCGACCGCCTGTGACGTTCCGCGCATCGAGATCGAGCACCTCGAGACCGTTCCGCTCGACGCTGACGTCAACTTCCGCGGCGTAGGCGAAGGCGGCATGATCGTCGCGCCGCCCACGGTGGTGAACGCCATTGAGGACGCGCTCTCACCCTTCGGCGTGCGGATCTACGAGCAGCACCTGCCCCCGGCCCGCATCCTGCAGCTTATCGCCGCAGCGGACTCGGGCCAGTAAATACCGCGCCGGTTTCCAGCACGTGTTCCGCGCTTTTCCGGGTATTTCGGTCCCGGGTTTGGGGCGGCTACCATCAAGCTCAGGTACCTGAGATCACTCGGCTTGGCATGAGATACCCGTAATCGGAGCTTGGCGGTATCTGCTGGCTGGCCAGGCTGTGAGCAGGGAGGCGTGTTGAGCGCTGATGATCACGGAGCTGCCAGCGGCTTCATGGTCAGCCTCGCGGCAGGTTCGCGCATCGCCGGTTACCGGCTGGAGGAACGGATCGGCCAGGGCGGGATGTCCGTCGTGTTCAGGGCGCGCGACGAGCGGCTGGACCGGCCCGTGGCGTTGAAGGTTCTCGCGTCGGCGCTGGCGGGTGACGAGGAATTCCGGCGGCGCTTCGCCAGAGAGTCGCGGGCGGCCGCGTCGATCGATGACCCGCACATCGTGCCGGTCCTCGCGGCGGGCGAGGCGGACGGCATGCTGTTCATCGCCATGCGCTACGTGGCCGGCGGAGATGCCCGGTCGCTGCTGAACCGGGAGGGCCCGCTGCCGCCGGGCCGTGTCGCGGCCATCACCTCCCCCGGTGGCCTCGGCGCTGGATGCCGCGCATCGGGCCGGCCTGGTGCATCGGGACGTGAAGCCGTCGAACATGCTCATGGATGTGCTGCCAGGACGGCCCGATCACGTTTACCTGTCAGACTTCGGCCTGAGCAAAGCGGTGGCGTCCACGTCCGGGGTGACCGCGACAGGAGCGGTCATGGGGACGCTGGCCTACATGGCACCGGAGCAGATCGAGGCCAAGCCGGTAGACGGCCGCCGCACAGCACGCCGGGCGTGCCGCCGCCGAAGCCGCCGGGCAGGCCCGGCCGCGCCGGCGGCTAAGGAGTCGCATCGCGCTAGCCGCGTGCATCCTGACGGCGGCAGGCCTGTCCGCCGGACTCCTCCTGTCAGGAGGCCAGGCTCCCGCCATGACCGTGCCGATCTCAGCGAGATCGGCATTTCCGGCCGTGAGCGGTGACGTCTATGTCGTGTACCTGGGCGGCCAGCATGCGAACGGCGAGGTCTACGGAGCCATCAGCAACGCGGCGAACGGCGAGGTTGCCGGGTTGTATGCGCAGCAGTTCCGTACCGGGACGCGCCGGCCCAGGTCGGCTCGGTCATCTTGCACCCGGCGGGCACCACGGCCGAGTACAAGTTCCAGGTAACGCCCACCCTCGCGACACGCTACCGGGTGGAATTGTTCCACAGCAGCATCTCGTCGACGCCTCTCGCCAAGTCGGGCATTGCGACCATCTATGTCGCGCTTGGCGAGACAACAAGCAATCCCCCGCTCTGCAGCAGTTCGGTCTGCCAGGAGTCCATGCAGACGACCTTCACTTCGCCGCCTTTGGCGCTTCAGACCGAGATGTCCAAGCGGTTGCATCTCTACTTCGGCATCAACCTGGCGAAAACCAAAACGACGCCTCCTATCCCGAAATGGCTGTCGCTGGGGGCTGGCCACGGCCGCGTCGTAGCATTGCAACGCCTCTCGCCGGACAAGTTCATCGAGACCTTCACCTTCTCGTTCACCGTCGGCGATGACTCCTACGAATGGGCCACGAACGGGTGCCATTCACTGGGCCCATCACGTCGCGAAGCACTTTGAAGACGGTCAGCTCTACCTGAACCTGCGCGGATTCGACTCGAGCGATGCCGCCACCGCGCCAGCGGACGCGCTGCGCGTTCTGCTCTGCTCGCTTGGGATACCGCCCCGGCACATACCCGGTGACCCCGACGCCCTTGCTGGCCTGTACCGGAGTGTCCTGGCCGGTAAGCGGATTCTCATTGTCCTGGACAACGCTCGTGACGCGGAGCAGGTCCGCCCGCTCCTGCCGGGCAGCCCAGGGTGCCTGGTCATTGCGACAAGCCGGAATCCGCTGACCGGGCTGGCCATGACCGAGGGGGCCCGGCTGCTGACGCTGCATCTCCCCTCCGTGCTAACGGCCAGGGAGACGCTCAAGTGCAGGCTGGGTATCGGCCGGGTCATCACCGAACACCGGCCTGGGCGGTACTTCTTTCACGAATTGATCCGTTCCTATGCCACGGAGTTGTCGGAAAACACCGACATCAACACAGAACGGCATGAGGCCGTCGCCCGTCTGATCGATCATGATCAACGCGTCTGTCTCGCTCGCGGCCGGATCTGATTCCGGCTTCCCGCCTGAAGCGCTGCCAGCTTCGCCGCCCGGCCGCTGGCATCACCGGCGGCCGGCGTACTTCTCGGCCGCGCGGGCGAGGTCCGGGCGGGCGTCGAGGACGGGGCGCATCTGCCGCCACGCCTGCTCTCGCTTGGCCGGGATGTACTCGGTGGGCCAGTTTCCCTCGTGCGGCTTATAGCTCCGCAGGACCCGGCGGGCCACGGTGGCGATGTGCACCTCGTCGACGCCGTCGGCGATGCCCATCGTGGGTGCCGACGCGTACATGGCCTGGATGGGCGTGAGGTCGGTGGTGCCGAGCGAGCCCAGGATGTGCAGCGCGTTGTAGGACACCTCGCGCAGCACCCTGGCCATGGTGAACTTCACCGCCGCGATGTCGGTGCGGGCCTCGAGCGTCGAGGTCTGGTCGATCTTCCAGGCGGTTTCGAGCACGAACAGCCGGAGCATCCTGATCGCGGCGTAGGACTCGGCGATCTTCTCCTGCACCATCTGGTGCTCGGCGATGAGGCTGCCGTGCGACTCGCGGCTGAGTGCCCGCTCGCACATCATGTCGAAGGCGAGCTTGCACTGGGCTATGGTGCGCATGGCGTGGTGGATGCGGCCGCCGCCGAGGCGGCGCTGGGCGAGTACCTTGGCGCCGTTCTCGGGGCCGAGCAGGTGGTCCAGGGGGACCCGGACGTCACGGTAGACGATGTGATTGTGGTTCCTCGGCTCCGGCATGATCTCCACGCCCGGGGTGGCGCGGGGCACCACGAACATGCCGTTGGTGCACATCACGAACAGCAGGTCGGCCACGCGTCCCGCCGAGGTGAACCACTTCTCGCCGTTGATCACCCACTCATCGCCGTCCCGTTCGGCATGGGTCCTGAACAGGTTCGGGTCGCTACCGCCCTGCGGCTCGGTCATCGAGAACGCCGAGAACATGTCCTGGTTGAGCAGCGGCTCGAGCCACCGCTGCTTCTGCTCCTCGGTGCCGTAGGCCGCGAGGATCTCCATGTTCCCGGTGTCGGGCGCCGAGGCGCCGAACATCGAGGGCGCTCCGGAGTAGCGGCCGATCACCTCGTTGAGCAGGGCCAGCTTGAGCTGCCCGAAGCCCGGGCCGCCCAGGTCCTTATCGAGGAAGATCGCCCACAGGCCCTGGTCCTTGACCTCCTGCTGGAGCTCGCGGACGTACGCCTTCACCACCGGGTCCGGCCAGCGCACCGCGTGCGGGAACACGTAGTCGAGCGGCTCGACCTTCTCCTGGCAGAACCGCTCGACCCAGTCGAGCTTGTCCTGGAACTCGGGGTCGGTGGAGAAATCCCATGCCATGCCTGACTCCTTCTCGGTTGACTGCATCACGGGCCGCCGCCGCGCAGCGCGTCGCGGGCGGCCTCAGCCAGGACGACGCGGTCCCGGCCGAGCCCGGCTAGCTCACGAACTCTTGTGGTTGGGGGCCGGGAAGAAATCGCTGAGCGCCTGCCCGATCTCGGCGCGTACCGGCGCCCCGGAGATGACCACGCCAACCATGGTCACCGACGTGTGGGTGTGTCCGCGGGCCCGGGCGAGGCGGACCGGCACCCCAGCGCCCTCCAGGGCGCGCGCGTAGGCAACACCCTCGTCGCGCAGCGGGTCGAAGTCCGCAGCGACGATGCAGGTTGCGGGCAGACCTCGCAGGTCGCCGCGCAGCGGGGCGGCGCGGGGATCGCCGCGGTCGGCCGGATCGGCATAGTGATCCCAGAACCACCTCATCAGCGGCGTGGTGAGGATGTACCCGTCGCCGTTCTCGTCGTAGGACAACCGGGTCATGTCCGAGTCCACGACAGGGCATATCAGCACCTGCCCTGAGATGTGCGGGCCTCCGGCGTCGCGGGCCAGCTGACACGCGACGGCGGCGATGTTGGCCCCCGCGCTCCAGCCGGCGACGGCGAGCTGACCGGGGATGCCGCCTAGCTCGATGGCGTTGGCGTCCACCCACTGCACGGCCGCGAAGGCGTCCAGCGCGGCGGCGGGAAAGCGAGCCTCGGGGGCGTGGCGGTAATTCACCGACACGACCACCGAGCCCGAGCGCGCGCAAAGGTCCCGGCACAGCGGGTCGTCCGAATCCAGGTTGCCGAGCACCCAGCCGCCGCCGTGGAAGTACACCACCAGGGGACGCGGGCCCTCCGGTGGCGCCGCCGGGCGATACAGCCGGTACGGCAGTTCTCCGGCCGGGACGGGGATCACTCCGTCGGTGACCTCGCCCACCTCGGGACCTGGCGGGCGGGTTTCTGCGGTGGCCGCCATCAGGGCCCGCGCGTCGGCGGCCGACAGAGTCTCCATGGGCGGCAGGCCCAGCGTGGCTATCAACTCCAGGACCATGGCGACATCGGGTTGCATGCTACGGATTACCCCGTCCCGGCACCGGGCTCCGTCCGGGCCGGTCAGCCTGAATCCGAGGTAGCCCTGCCCGACCACGTCGTCACACGCTTGCCGGTACCCGTCCACCCCGCCGATGTAGGGCAGGAACACGCGCGGCTTGCCGGGGACGTTGGCGCCCATGTACCAGGAGTTGGCAGTGGGCATCAAGGTGATGGCGGCGCAGTCCTGGACGTGCTGATTCCATCCGGATTCGGCCAGTTCGGTCGGCTCGATCGTCTCGAAGCCTTCTTCGCGCATGTCCTTGAGGCACCCGGCCACCCAGTCGACGTGCTGCTCGATCGATACGGCCATGTTCGACAGGACGGAAGGGCTGCCGGGCCCGGTGAGCATGAAGAAGTTCGGGAACCCGGCGGTCATGAGGCCCAGGTACGTCGACGGCCCGGCCGCCCACTTCTCCTTGAGGGACAGGCCGTCCCGGCCAGTGACGTCCGCAGCCACCAGGGCGCCGGTCATGGCGTCAAAGCCGGTGGCGTACACGATGGCGTCGAAGCCGAACGACTCGTCCGCCGTCTCGATACCGTCCTCGGTGATGCTGACGATCGGCTGCTTACGCAGGTCGACGAGCCGGACGTGCGGCAGGTTGTAGGTATCGAAGTAGCCGGTATCGAGGCACGGCCGCTTCGTCCCGAAATAGTGGTCCTTCGGGCAGAGCGCCTCGGCGGTCTCGGAATCCTTCACGATCGAGCGGACCTTCTCGCGGATCATCTCGGCCACGATGTCGTTGGAAGCCGGGTTAAGGAGCTGGTCAGCAAAGACGCTGACGATGCCGACCAGCTCGCCCTGCCGCCAGGCCGCCTCGAAGCGCTCCCGCCGGACCGCCTCGCTGGCGGTGACGCCGAGAACGTCGGTCGGCTCGTTGGGAACCCCTATCCGTGACCACCGGGCGGCATGCCGGTACCCGTCGCGGTCCTCGTCTAGCTGCTTCAGCCGGTCGGCCGGGGCGGGGCCGTTGTGTGCCGGGATAGAGAAGTTGGGGGTGCGCTGGAAGACCGTGAGCTGGCTGGCCTGGCGGGCGATGAGCGGGATGACCTGGATACCCGACGAGCCGGTGCCGATGACCGCGACCCGCTGGCCCGTGAAGTCGACGCCCTCGTGAGGCCAGCGGCTGGTGAAGTAGACCTGGCCGCCGAAACGGCCGACGCCTTCGATGTCGGGTGACTTCGGCATGGAAAGGCAACCGGTGGCCATGATGTAGTACCGGCACCGGATCTCCTCCCCGCGGCCGGTCGTGATCGTCCACCGTTTCTCCTGCTCGTCCCAGCGGGCGGAGGTGACGGTAGTGGAGAACTCGATGTCAGGACGCAGCCCGTAGCGGTCGGCCACGAACCGGAGGTAATCCAGGATCTCCGGCTGGGTGGCGTACTTCTCCGACCACGTCCACTCCTTCTCCAGCTCCGGATCGAAGCTGTAGGTGTAGTCGGGGGTGGCGATGTCACAGCGAGCCCCGGGATAGCGGTTCCAGTACCACGTCCCGCCGACGTCGCCCGCCGAGTCGAAGCCCTTCACCGACAGCCCGAGCTGGCGTAGCCGGTAGAGCATGTACAGGCCGGAGAAACCGGCGCCCACCACCACCGCGTCGAATTGCCCGGGGATCGAGGTCGGCTTGTTCACGAGACGCTCCCTGTTGGTACCGGTGCTGGGGATAGGCGGGTTCGGTGGTGCCTGCTGGGCTCTGCCGCTAACGCTAACTCAGTTAGATAAGTGTGCAAATGCATGTAGATCAGATTCTCTCTGGAGGGTGCAGCGAGCCGGTGCAGCGAGCCGGTGCAACGGCCAGGGCGAGCACGGCCGGTGAGCGTAGGCTGGATACGACATGACCGCGAAGCTTCCGCTGGACGACATCCGCGTCATTGATCTGACGGTCGCGAGGGCCGGCCCGACCTGCGTCCGGCAGCTCGCGGACTGGGGCGCCGACGTCGTCCGCGTCGAGTGGCCCGCGGACCCGGCCGCGTCGGGCTTGACCGGAGGCAGCCGTCATAGCGCCGACTTCCAGCATCTGCACCGCAACAAGCGGTCGCTCGCGCTGAACCTCAAGGCCCCGGCGGCGCACGAGGTCCTGATGCGCCTAGTCGACGTCAGCGACGTACTGATCGAGAACATGCGCCCGCCGGTCAAGTACCGGCTGGGCTTCGACTTCGAAACCGTGCACGCACGGAACCCGCGCTTGGTCTACGGCTCGATCTCCGGCTTCGGCCAGGACGGCCCGTACGCGAGCAGGGGCGGCTTGGATCAGGTCGCTCAGGGGATGGGCGGTCTCATGAGCGTGACCGGGCTGCCGGGCAGCGAGCCGACCCGGGCCGGGATCCCCGTGTCTGACCTGTCCGCCGGCCTGTACCTCTCGATCGGCGTGCTGGTCGCGCTGCATGACCGGGAGCGGACCGGGAGCGGAAGGTGGGTACAGACCTCGCTGCTGGAATCTATGATCGCGATGATGGATTTTCAGGCAGCGCGCTGGACGATCGGCCAGGACGTGCCAGCACCGGCCGGGAATCACCACCCGGTGAGCGTGCCGATGGGGTGCTTTCCCACCGCGGACGGCTACGTCAACATCGGCGGCGCTGACGGGCGATTGCTGCGGAGCCTGTGCGAGGTCGCCGGCTTGCCGTGGCTCCCCGCCGACCCGCGGTTCGACTCAGCGGCCAAACGATCGCAGAACCGCGCCGAACTCAACGCGCTGCTTTCCGGGCGGCTGGCGACCCGGCCCACTGCCACGTGGGTCGAGGCATTCAACCAGGCCGGGGTGCCATGCGGACCGGTCTACAAGATGGACGAGGTATTCGCCGATCCGCAAGTGCGTCACCTGGCCATGACGGAGCCGGTGGAGCATCCGGCACTGGGCCGGCTGGACATCGTCCGCAACGCCGTCCGGATGACCGATACGCCGCCAACCGTCCGGGCGCCAAGTCCCGACCTGGGCGACCACACCAGCGATGTGCTCGGCGAGCTTGGCTACACGCCCGCGGAGATCGCCCGGCTCCGCGCCGACGGGATGATCTGAGCTCGGGCACAGCACGAAGCACCGGCGACCGGAGAGGATCCTGCATGACGTCATCGACTTCGCCCGCACGGCGTGTGACCGGCACCGACAAGCTGCTTGCTGAGGTGTCCGACAAGATCGCCCTGGTGACGATCAACAACCCGCGGAAGCGGAACGCGCTGTCGCGCGAGATCCGCGAGGCACTGCCGGGCGTGCTTGCGGCGCTGGATGCCGACCCGGACGTCCGCGTGCTCGTGGTCACCGGTGCCGGGGACAAGGCGTTCGCCTCAGGCGCCGACATCTCCGAGTTCGCCGCACTGCGCACCACGCCAGCGGCCAGGGCGGAGTATGACCGCGGTCAGGCCGCGCTGACCGCGGCGTGGGCGAGCGTCGGCAAGCCGGTCATCGCCATGATCCGCGGGTTCTGCATGGGCGGCGGCCTGCTGACCGCGCTGCAGGCGGACATCCGCATAGCCGCCGACGACAGCCAGTTCGGCATTCCGGCGGCGCGGCTCGGGCTCGGCTACGGGTTCAGCGGCGTGACCACCCTGCTGAGCCTGGTCACCCCGGCCCGGGCGGCGGAGATCTTGTTTTCCGCGCGGCGTTTCCCCGCGGCAGAGGCATTGCAGATGGGGCTCGTCAACCGCGTCGTGGATCCCGATGACCTGCGCGAGGAGGTTATGAGCCTCGCGGCCGGCATCGCCGCCAACGCCCCGCTGACCGTCGCGGCAGCCAAGGCCGCGATCCGCGAAGCGGCCAGGCCGCCGCAGTCGCATGACCTCGCCCGGGTTGAGGCGATGATCGAGGCCTGCTTCCGATCCGAGGACTACCAGGAGGGCCAGCGCGCGTTCGCGGAGAAGCGGCCGCCGGTGTTCAGCGGGCGGTAAGCGGCCCGGGGTCCCGCGCTGAGAGGTTGCCTGGCAGGGCCAGAACTCTTATCAGGGCGCTAGTCCAGGTCCTTACGGAGGATGGTTTCCTCGATTTGGCTGTTCCGCACGTGCGCGAAGGAGGTTCTGGTTCCGATGATCTTGAAGCCCGCCTTCTGGAGGACCCGCAGTGAGCCGATGTTGTCGCTGGCCACGTAGGCGTGCAGCGGCCGGGTGGGGACCAGGTCGAGAAACATCGCCACGGCACGGCTGGCGATACCACGTCCCCAGGCTGCTCGGTCGATCCAGTAGGTGATCTCGGTCTGGCCCTGGAAGACGAAACTGGCGATGCTGCCCACGAGCTGGCCGTTGCACGTGACTGCCCGCAAGGTGATGTCGGACGAGGTTCTCTGCTTGGTCATGTGAGTATGGAAGGCGGCGTTGTCGTCTGGGTGCTCGGTGCTGAAGGCGGCCATCCACATTGCCTCGGGGTCGCGCATCTGGTCGAACAGCGCGTCGAAATCAGAATCCTCGACCGGCCGTAGGGCGATAACTGACATGTACCATTCCTTCCCGCTTCTGGCTGATCCGCAGCTTGTGGCAGCGGCAGGGCTGGGCACCCGATGCGGGCGGCGCTCCGGTCGATGCGGGCTACCGGTCTTTACCTGGAGAAGGTCTGAGCTGGTTTCCACGCGGCTGGTGATCGTGAGGTGCAGGGTCAGCGATCCAAGGTGGCTCCGGCCGACGGGGCCCGCGGTCTGCGGGATTCCGGTGCTGCGCTGGCTTGCCTGGCCTGGGCGCGCGCAGCATGAGCACGGCGACCGCGCAGCCGGCCATGTGTTCGGCCAACACGGATCGGCTGGTGAGGAGGATGGGCGTGCGGCCTCCGAGCACGATCCCGGCGGCCTGCGACTCACTGAAGGAGTCAAGCTGCTTGGCGAGCATGTTCCCGCTTTCCAGGCCAGGAACGACGAGGATGTCCGCCTGCCCGGCCACGGGTGAGACGGCAATGCCGTTCACGCGCGCGGCAGCGGGCGAGACCGCGTCATCGAACGCGAGCGGCCCGTCGACGATGCCACCGATGATCTGGCCCCGTTCTGCCATCTTGGCCAGCGCCGCCGCGTCCAGAGAGGAGCGGAGCCCGGGGTTGACCGTCTCGACCGCCGACAAGATCGCCACCTTCGGGGTCTGCACGCCGACCGCGCGGGCGAGGTCGATGGCGTTCTGGACGATGTCGCGCTTGGTCGCGAGGTCCGGTTCGGCATTGAGTGCCGCATCGGTGATGAACAGCAGCCGGGGGTAGCCCGGCACTTCCATGACGAAGACATGGCTCATCCGGCGGTCGGTGGCCAGCCCCGTACCGTGTGCGATTGCGGGCTGCATGAGCTCGTCGGTAGGCAGGCCGCCCTTGAGCACCGCGTCCACCTGGCCGCTGCGGGCCAGGGCCATCGCGGCACTGGCGGCCCCGTGGCTGTGCTCGGTGGCGATCAGCTGCAGGCCCGCGATGTCAAGGTTGTTCGCTGCGGCGGCTGACCGGATGCGGTCCTCCGGGCCCACTAGTACGGGGATGATGAGCCCGGCCTGGGCGGCCTGGACGGCCACGAGGATGCTGTCGCGGTCGACCGGGTGAACCACGGCTACGCGGATCGGCCCAAGCGCCTGGGCCTTGTCGACCAGTTCGCGGAACAACACGTCGTGCTCGTACAGGCGAACCGTCGGCAGCGTCACCCTTGGGCGGCGAACCTTCTCGGCCGGGGCTATCACCTTGGCGATACCGTCGATGACCGCCTCGCCGCGCTGGTTGACACAGCGGCAGTCAAGCGTGATCCGCTTGCGCTCGGAATCCTTCTCCACGGCGGTGACCGAAACCGTGATCGTGTCCCCGATCATCACCGGGCGGCGGAAGCGCAGTGTCTGCTCGAGGTAGATGGCGCCGGGGCCGGGCAGCTTGGTGCCCAGCAGCGCGGAGATCAGCGACGCGCCCCACATGCCGTGCGCGATGATCTGATGGAACATGTCGCTGTGCGCATACTCCTCATCCAAGTGCGCGGGGTTCACGTCACCCGACATCACCGCGAACAGCTCGATGTCCTCACGGCTGAGGGTGCGGGTTAGCGCAGCGGTCTCGCCCTGGGCTATCTCGTCAAAAGTCCGGTTCTCGATGAACACCCTCGGCTCAGCCAGTTCCATTATTGTCTCCGTCCACTTCGCGGCACGGCGCGGTTGACTCGCCGACGGACCCGGGTGCAAAGAGCCGCCATGCCGCAGTCTTCAGGCTCTCGGCAGATTGACCAGCCATCTGTGCCACGCGCGGATACGAGCCTCATGTTCATCTACTGCTCATCACGCCGCCTGGCGCAGCGCGGGGCCAGGGCCCTCCGGCCTGTGCATCCCGGGCCAACGTCCCAGCCTCGCTGGAAAGCCGCGGAAGGCTAGCTTCCGCGTTGACCGAGCAGAGTTCCTCGCGCAAGTTACCGAGCGGCCAGTGACACTTGTCACTACTGACTACGGGTTGCGCGCTGGCGGTGCGCCAAGACCACGAAGACACCACCTGTCACCAGAGTGATGCCGCTTGCGCTGGGATGGGCGGTGTACGGTAGAGAGGCGTCGATGAGGGGGTGGTGGCTGTGCCGGTCTTTCTGATCGAACGCCGCTTCGCCGAGGACCTCGAGGCATCGGCCGAGGTCAACGACCGGATCAACCGGATCAACGAGGAGGAGGGCGTGCGCTGGCTCTACTCCTTCCTGTCCGCTGATAAGCGCAAGACGTACTGCCTGTACGAGGCGCCGGAGGCCGACGCGATCCGCCGGGCGGCCTCCAGGGCGGGCCTGCCCGCCGACGCCGTCATCGAACTGGCCGGTCGCGTGTTTCCGGACGGGTCGTTTGCGGGGTTGCCGGTCGGGTGACCGGCCTGCCGGTGCGAGCTCACGGGGGTTCGTGCTCGTCTACCCAGCGTCGTGACACCGCCATCATCGCGACCTGCGTGCGGTTCGCCGCCCCGGTCTTGATCAGGATGCTGCGCACGTGGTTGGCGGCCGTGTTCTCGGTGATCCTCAGCTCGGCGGCGATGTCGCGGTTGCTGCGGCCTCGTGAGATCAGGCGCAAGACGTCGATCTCCCGCGGTGTCAGGCCAGCGGCGTCCGCCGTCGGGGTGTCCAGCGTGCGCAGCAGCCTGACCTGCCCGGTGCTGGCGGCCAGCCGGCGGGCCTCGTCCCGCATTTGCTCGTATCGCCGCGACAGGTCCCCGCGGGAGCGCAGGTGGCCGGCCCACGCGGCCAGGATCGCGGCCCGGTGAACCACCGATCCCAGCGCTCGGTTCTGGTCAAGCGCATGCTTGAACAGCCGTTCGGCTGACTCGTCGTCGCCGAGCACTGAGTCCAGCAAGGCGAGGTAGGCGTCGGCGGGGCCGAAGAGCGCGACGAACGAACCGGCGACAAGCTGCCTGCCGGTGAACGGGGCCAGCAGGGGCCGCAGCCGTCGTGCGGCGTCGGCATCGCGCAGCGCGACCGCCGCCTCGACGAGGAAGACGAGGACGGCGATCCACTGTCCCCACCAGGGCTGCCGAGCCTGCGAAAAGTCCGAGCTCTCCAGCAGGCGGCGCAGCAGGTTCTGGGCCTGCGCAGTGAGCCCGAGCTCGGTGTAGAGCGCGAGCAGGCCTGGCTCCCACGTGTCTTGCGCCTGCCGCACCACGTCAAGGAGGGGCCGGACCGCCTCCAGCGCACCGGTCTCCCGGCGGACCATGTAAATCTGCAGGCCGTAGGGTCCCTCGTTGACGTCGGGCCCGAAGGACCGGCCGATCTCCAGCAGATCCTCGGCGATCCGCTCCGCTGCGGCCCAGTCGCCGCGCAGGAACGCGCGCGCGTAGTCGCTGCATCCGCGTAGGCACGCCATGAGAGGCTGCCCGCTCCCGCGGACCGCCCGGTCCAGATCGGCGACCGCATCGGACCAGGCGCCCGGGTCTGCGAGCACGTAGCCGGCGATCGCCGCGCGGTTAATGGCCGCTATTCCGAGCGCTTCCCACTCCTCGCTTTCCCGGGCAAGGGGAGCGAGTTCCGCGGCCAGGGCGAGCTGGCGATCGGTGGTGCCGGGCGCGACGGGCTGCCACAACATGGCCAGCAGGGCGTGGGTGAGGAGCCGTTTGTCCCCCAGCCGGCGCGCGAGCTCCAGGGCCTGCTCCCCGACAGGACTGGCCCGGCCGTCGCCGGTGAAGGCCATCGCCCGTCCCAGGCTCGCCTGGGCCCTCACATACCCGGGGTCGTCCGGGTCGGCGGGCACGTCATCGAGCGCGCGGCTGAGCAGTGCGCAGGCCTCGGCGCCCGGCAGCCCGGCGCGCCATATCGCGTCCTCGTACCCGACGGCGGCGCGCAGTCGCACGCCCGGGTCGCGAGAGTCGCCGAGCCGCAGGTACAGGCCCCGCGCTCCGGCGAAGTCGCCCGCGCGGATGTAGCTGCGGGCCGCCGCGAAGCGCAGTTCCTCGCGCTCGGACTCCGGGCCGTCCAGCAGCTCGGCGGCCTGCGCGTACCATGCCGCCGCGTCCTCGAAAGCCAGGCTCCGCTCCGCCTCGCGGGCCGACAGCGCGAGATACTCCGCAGCCTTGCCGCCATAGCCCAGGGCGCTGGCCTGGGCGAAGTGATAGGCAAGCTGGCGCACCACCTGGGCAGAGCCGACCCCGGATGACTGGAGCACGTCGCCGGCCCGCGCGTGCAGCAGCGCCCGCCGCGAGGGGCTGACCAGATCAAGGACCGCCTGCCGGGTGAGCGTATGCGGGAAGGCCACGCGTCCCCTGGTCAGCTCCTCCGCGTCCACCAGCCCGAACCGCGCGGCGGTGTCGAGCGCCGACAGCGCCTCGCCGGGATCGCCACCGCACGCGGCGACCAGGATCCGCACCGCTCCGCCGTCGCCAAGCACCGCCGCTGTCTCGAGGACTTCGCGTTCGCGCAGCGCCAGGCGCGACAAGCGTCGCTGCAGCGTGTCGCGGATCGAGGCCGGAGCAGGCGTGACTGAGGAACGGGCCGGGGCCGCCGCGCCGCGGGCGACGATGTCGCGCCACATCTCCCGCAGGAAGAAGGGATTGCCGCCGGTCTGATCACGCAGCACGGTGGCGTACTCGCGCGCCCGGCGCACCGGCAGACCGCCCTCGGCCACCAGGTACTGGGTGACTTCATCGGCGCTGAGCCCGGGCAGGTCGATGCGGCGGACGCCATCGAGCCGGTACAGGTCGGCGATCGCATAGGTCAGCTCGTCGGAGCGGTCGGGAGCCGTCGTGCGGTGCGTGCAGAGCAGCAGCAGCCGGGACCGCGCGGAATGCTGCGTCACGTGGCTGAGCAGCTGCAGGGTCGGCGTGCCGGCCCAGTGCAGGTCCTCCAGGACGCACACCACCGGGCGGACCTGGCCGACGGACCGCAGCAGGTCGGTGACCGCGTCGAAGAGCTCCCGGCGGTAGTCACTGTCGTCGCCCGGCGGAGACTGCAGATCCGGGCGGTGCCGCAGCACCAGCGGCGTCAGCCGCAGCAGCTCGCCCGCCGAGCCGCCCAGGTACTCGGCCAGGACGCCCTCCGCGGTCCCGCCGAGCAACTGCTCCAGGCACTCCGCGAAGGGCTCGTAGGGGCGGCCGGACTCCGGGGAGCAGGTACCGATCAGCACCGCCGCTCCCCGGCGGTGCAGGGCCGTGGCGATCTCCTCGACCAGCCGGGATTTACCCGCCCCCGGCTCGCCGCCGATGAAGATCAGCTCACGCGCGCCGGACCGGACGGCGGCCGCCCAGCCCTGCTCGGCCGCTGCCGTCTCCGCGGCACGGCCGACGAAGACCGGCTTTGCCTTCCCGGCGGCACGGGCCGGCAGCGGCGGAGCGTCCCAGACCCCCATTTGCCCACGTTAACGCCGGTAGTCGGCACCGTCGATAGCCAGAATTGGCTAGCCGCCCTTCGAGAACCAGTACCAGGTCTGGTCATGACCGGCCGGGCAGCGGCTCCTAAGGTCAGCTGTATCCCGGCAGGCGGCAGCCCGCTGCCAGCCCTGGCCCTCACGCGGAGGACACATGACCTCGATGACTTCGCTGCCCGACCACATCACCGGTCAGGTGGTCACTCCCGGCGACCCCGGCTATGAGGATGCCAGGCGGGTCTACAACTTCATGATCGACAGGCATCCGGCGGTCATCGTCCGCTGCGCGGACACGCGCGATGTCCGGGCGGTGGTGGACCACGCCCGGGACAGCGGCCGTGACCTTGCCGTCAGGGGCGGAGGGCACAGCGTCCCCGGGTTCGGCACCGGCGACGGCGCCATCGTGGCCGACCTGTCGGCGATGAACCAGGTGCTGGTCGATCCCGAGCGGCGGACGGCGCGCGCCGGGGGCGGGGCCACCTGGGCCATGGTGAACGACGCCACGGCCGCCCACGGGCTGGCGACCACGGGCGGCATCGTCTCGACCACCGGCGTCGCCGGCCTCACCCTGGGCGGCGGGATCGGGTATCTGGCGCGGGCGCACGGGCTGTCCTGCGACAACTTGCTGTCTGCCGAGGTCGTCCTGGCCGACGGCAGCATCACGACCGCCAGCGGGACCGAGCACCCGGACCTGTTCTGGGCGCTGCGCGGCGGAGGGGGGAACTTCGGCGTGGTCACCGAGCTCGAGTTCCGCCTCCACCCCGTGGGCGAGATCTTGGCCGGGTTCATGGCCTTCGAATGCGAAGACGCCGCCGACGTCCTGTGGTACTTCCGCGGCTTCATCGCCGACGCCCCCCGCGAGTACGGCGGGTTCCCCTCCTGGCACCTGGCGCCGCCGCTGCCCGTCGTCCCCGAGAACCGGGTGGGTCAGCCGTTCCTCACCATGATTTCCTGCTGGACCGGCGACCACGACGAGGGCGCTCAGGTGCTCCAGGGCTTCCGCGATGCCGCGCAGCCGGTAGCCGAGCTCATCGGGCCGATGCCCTACCCGGCGGTCAACGCCATGTTCGACGACATGGTCCCGCGCGGGCTGCAGCACTACTGGAAGGCGGTGTTCGTCAAGGACCTCACCGACGAGGCGATCGCCGCCCACCTCGAGCACGGGCCAGGCGTGCCGACGCTCAGCTCCGCCGTGGACATTTACCCGATCAACGGAGCCTGCCATGACGTCGCGGCCGACGCCACGGCGTTCGGCCACCGCGACGCAACGTACGCCTGTGTCATCGCCGGCATGTGGCCCGACCCAGCGGACAACACGGCCAATATCCAGTGGGTGCGCGACTACTACGCCGCGCTGGCACCGCACTCAGATCCAGGCGGGTACGTCAACTTCGCATCGGAGGATGACCAGCCGCACGTGCGTGACAACTACGGCGCCGGGTACGGCCGGCTGGCACAGATCAAGCGGCACTACGACCCGGCCAACCTCTTCCACCTCAACCAGAACATCACCCCCGCAGCGGGGTGAACAGATCGGAGGGGCAATGGACACGGAATTTGACGTCGTCGTGGTGGGCGGACGGTGTGCCGGCTCGCCGCTTGCGACGCTACTGGCCCGCGCGGGGCTATCGGTTGCGCTGGTGGAGCAGGCGACGTTCCCGCGCGACACGTTGTCGACGCACGTCTTCGAGTCGGCGGCGCTCGCCTTTCTCAACCGGCTCGGCGTGCTGAGCGCCTTGCGGGCCACAGGGGCGCCGATCGTAAACCACATCGACGTCCGGCAGGAAGCGTTCCGGGCGCGAGTGCCGACACCGCAGCAGCCTGGAGATGTCGGAGGGGCGATGTCGATACGCCGGCTGCTGCTGGACCCCATCCTGGTGAAGGCGGCCGCCGAGGCAGGAGCCGAGGTCTGGATGGGCGCGAAGGTGACCGCGCTGGTCAGGGACCGCGGCCGGGTGACGGGCGTGAGCGTCACCCGCAACGGGTCAGAGCAAGCGCTGAAGGCCAAGCTCGTGGTGGGCGCCGACGGCCGCAACTCGACCGTGGCGAGGCTGGCGGGATCGCGCAAGTACAACCTGACTCCGAACGAGCGGTTCTTCTACTGGTCGTTCTTTGAGGACGCGGATCCGGGGGCTGAGCCGACCGTGATCTTCCATCGCTGGTCGGGCAACTTCGTGGTCGCGATACCGACGGACAGCGGGCTGTACCAGGTGATTGCGATACCCGAGCTCAGCGAACTGCCGCGGTTCCGGCAGAGCTTCGAGGAAAGCTACCTGGAGTACGTCCGCCGCTGCGACCCGGCGGCCCAGGCACTATCAGGCGCACGGCGGGTCGGCAAGCTCTTCGGGATGCTCCGCTGGGAGGGGTTCTTCCGCGAGGCGACGGGGCCAGGGTGGGTACTGGCCGGCGACGCCGGCCATTTCAAGGACCCCGCTCCAGGCCAGGGCATCCAAGACGCGTTCCGGCAGGTCGAGTCCCTGGCGCAGGCGATCCTCGGCACCATCAGCAGGTCGCCGTCCGCGCTGGACGAGGCGCTCGCTCGCTGGGCGCGCTGGCGCGACGAGGACGCCGGCGAGCACTACTGGCTCGCCACCGACCTCGGCAAGGCGGGCCTGGCGCCTGCGGTACTGCCGGAGATCGCCCAGCGCCTGTACGAGCGGGGCAAGGGAGACTCGTTCACAGACCTGTTCAACCACCGTTCTACCCCCTCGAAGGTGCTGACGCCTCCGCGGATACTGGCCGCGACAGCCCGCTTGCTGGCGCGTGGCGGATGCGACCGGCGAGCGTTGCTCGGCGAGGTGGGCGGCCTCATCGCCCAGGACGCCCGGCGGAAGCGCCTGGCCCGGCATCCGCACTACGTGTCGCTCGAGACGTCCGTGGACGCCGGGCCGACAGAGGTCGAAGACCACGATGCTGTCCGCCTGAGATGAGCATTTCTACCCTTGAGGTCTCAGTCCGCGCGTCCGGTCCCCGGTGCTGGCGGCTGGGTAGCGTCACCCCGACGGGTTGATGACGGCCCTGCTGCGCCGGTTTAGGGTCGGGAATGTGCGAAGGGCTCGTCTCCGATGGGCAATCGCCGGGGGGCTGGTGATTGCGCTGGTGGCCGCGGCCATCGTGGCCTGGCCGTACGTGCAGCGCTACACCGGCTCAGCGCCGCCGGCCCAGTTCTATGACAAGGTCCAGCTGGAGCCCGCACTTGCCCGGGACTACCCGCGGGTTCTCGGGGTCGCGCACAATGCGGGCAACAACCTGGGAACGCTGTCCACGGCGCTGCACTACGGAGCCGACGTCATGGAGATCGACGTGATCTCCGCACGTGGCCAGCTCGTCGCAGGTCGCGACCACTGGTGGGGCTGGCTGGCCCGGCAGGTGTTCCGAGGGCCGACGCTGGTACAAGCCTGGGACGGCGCGGAGGCCGCCGGGATCATCAAGCTGGACCTGATGCAGACGGATCGCGGGTTCCTGGATGACCTGGTTGCCTTCCTGGCGCCGCGCGCCGGGTCCCGGCGGGTGATGATCTCCAGCCGCGACTCGAGCACACTGCTCTACCTGCACAGGCGGCTGCCCGAGGTCACCATGCTGTTCAGCGTGGCCGGGCCCGATGCTGTTCACCAGCTGAAGTCGGACTCAGCGCTGCAGAGGGCCATCGGCGGTGTATCGGTCTTCCAGGGCTTGGTGGATGCGAACCTGGTCACCTGGGTGCACGCGCATAGGCTGGTGATCCTGGCGTGGACGGTCAACGACAGCGAGCGCTTCAACCAGCTGGTGCGGCTGGGAGTCGACGGCATTACCACGGGTAATCTGGCCATCCTCCAGGCCCTGTCACGGTAGCCACGACACGTGGCCCGGCTTTGAAGGCCAGGATGTACAGGCCCAGGCCGCAGCCGCCGATCAGCGCGGCCAGCCCGGCACCGCGCAGCAGGTCGCGTCCGGGTTCTGACACGTCTACCCCAATCGGGCACCGGGCTGCCGTCGAGGTCGTACATGATCCGCGGCTGCCTGCTCTGCTCGAAGGCGTCCAGCACCCAGCCCAGGAATGCGTCGGCCTCGTTGCCGAAGCCGATGCGGCGCAGGGCGAACACGGTGAAGGCCGCGTCGCGGATCCAGGTATAGCGGTAATCCCAGTTCCGCACCCCGCCGACCGGCGCGGGAAGCGATGACGTCGGCGCGGCGACCAGCGAGCCGTTGACCCAGTGGTCGCACAGCTTCAGGGTGATCGCCGCCCGCCGGACCAGAGGTTCCTGGAGACCCTCGTAGCTGAACTGCGTCATCCACCGGCGCCACGCCGCGGCGGTGCCCTGCAGCATGGTCTCGGCGTCGAAGCGATGATGGCGATGAAACGGCCATCACGCGTAAATGTTCAGCCTCATCCTGCCATCCGCCCGCTGGCGGCTACTTAGCCTCATTCGCCAGTCTCATTCGGCGTGTCAGTGGCAGCCTGATCAGGCTGGTCAGCGGCCCAGATGAGCCCTCCGACTCGCGCCGCGATGTCCCGGCGCACCGGGGAGCAGCGGTGGCTCAGCGGAGCACGAGGGGCGCCCCACCTAACCGCTGCTGAGCAACGCCCACGTGACCACGCTCACCGTCGCCAACGACACGACGACAAGGGGGGCGCCGAACTTCGCGAACGTTCGAGTGCTATAGGCGCCGGGCCCCATCACCATGATGTTGCTCTGGTGACTGAACGGGTTGATGAAGGTGAACGAGATGCACGTGGCGACGAGCGCGAGCAGCGTCACCGGATTGAGCCCCAGCTTGGTGGCGATTCCGAGTGCGACGGGGGTGAGGATCGAGGCGGCCGCCGCGTTCGTGATCAGGTTCGTCATGACCGTCGTCGTCACAGCGAACGCCACGACGACGATGGCCGTGCTCCCCGCGGAGACCTCCTCGATCGACCGGGCCAGGACGCCAGCCAACCCGCTCTCGACGACGATCGCGCCGAGCCCCACGGATCCGGCCAGGATGAACAGCACGTTCCAGTCCAGGGCCCGCACGGCCGCCCGTGGGGTGAGCACCCGAGTCAGCACCATGAGCACGGCGCCGGCGAAGGCGATCAGCTCGACCGGTGCCAGGCCGAACGACGCCGCGACGACAACCGCCGTCAAGATGCCCAGCGCCGCCCAGGTCTTGCCGGGTTGAGGTGCGCGACCGGCGGCCTGGGCCCACAGGGTGAAGGCCTCGTGGCGGGCCAGCTTCTCTGTGCTCGAGCAGGTCACGAAGACCGTGGCCCCGGGGACGGCGGTGGTGTCGCCGAGCGGCTTGGCCGTCTCCGCGGCGATGACGCGGACGTCGTCGTCCTCGAGTTCGGACAGGGTGCCGTGCTCGCCAGGACCGACCGAGACCATGTACAGGCGTTGCGGGGAGAGGCCGAAACGCGGGCTCTCCCACAGAGATCTGACGCCGACCTCGGTCGCCGCGAACACCAACCGGTCGCCCGCCTCGAAGGCCTCCGCGGCGGGCACCTGCTCGCCGTGCCGCATGATCACCTGGAGCACGTACTCCTGGGTGCGCTCGATGCCGATGTCCGTCGCCCGCTGCCCGATGGCGATCGCCCCCGGCGCGATCGGGACCTCCATTCGCCAGGGCTGCAGACGCGGTTCCTCGTCCGTCTCCCCCCGCAGCAGGCGCGGGGCAGCCAGGAGCAGCAGGACCCAGCCGACCAGGCACACCGGCAACGCCACGGGGGCGAAGGAGAGCATGCTCACGTGAACGCCGTCATCGGAGGCGATTCCCGCGATCAGCAGGTTCGAGCTGGTGCCGATGAGCGTGACGGATCCGGCCAGCGTGGTCGCATGAGCGACCGGCAGCAGCACCTCCCTCGCCGGGACGTCCCTGGTCTGCTGCAGCTGGCGTGCGGCCGGGATGAGCATGGCGACCAGCGGCGTCGTGTTCATCAGCGCCGACGCGACACCGACCGGGACGATGAGCCGGCGCAGCGCCTGCGCAGCCGTCATCACCGTTGCCAGCAACCGCCAGGTCGCCCGGGCGATGACGCCGGTCTTGACCACGCCCTTGGCGATCACCAGCATGCCCGCGACCGTGATCACACCCCCGTTACTCAGCCCCGCGAACAGGGCGGGCACGGGCGCGAGCTTGAGGATCCCCCCGGCGGCCAGGCCGGTGGCAAGCGCCAGGACCGCGGGCACCTTCCCGGAGGCCATGGCTGCGAGCGTGGCCACGACGATGACGGCAGCCAGGACTTCCATGACCGAGGGGTATACCCGCACACTGCCCGAACACGCCTGGACGACCCCGGACACCGCCGGGCTGCCTGTCACGCCGAGGCCTTGTTCCGGGAAATACTGAGGCCATCCGCGCCAACCCGGACAGCGTCGCCAGCAAGAGAATCGACGACGTCACCGACCATCATGCGAAGATTATCGATGGCCTGTCGGCCCAGCTGATCTTGATCGGCCACTTCTTCGGGGCCTGATCGCGGAGAAGCTGCTCGGTATGGACCGCGGCGAGGCGGCGATCGCCATCGACGCCTCGCAGATCAAGGGCGTGCTGCGGCTGCTGTATCACAGGGGGTATCGGATGACCTTGGCGACCGTGGCCCTTGCCCCGGCGTACAACCCGGCCTCGTGGAGCACGTTCTTCACGCTGACCGGCACCGTCGCGGCCACGCTGACGGGGCTGTTTTTCGTCGCCTTCTCGCTGCGCGTGCGGGATCTGCAGCTCAGCGTGGTGATCAGGACCCGGGCGGCTTATCTGCTCGCGCTCCTGGTCGTGATCGTGGTCTATTCGGCGTTCGTCCTCATGCCGGGCCAGTCGCGTGCCGCCGGCGACCCCAGTCCATTGACCCTCTTCCGGACTTACCTGGTCTGGCTCTTGCGGAGCGCATCGGCCGAGGTACGCAGAGACAGTTCCAGTACGGCCTCCCTGCGCCGGCGATCCATGAGGTTGATCCCCATCGCGGCCAGATCCCTCGGGCCCGGCGTCAGCACGGTAACGCGCTTTCCCTGCGCGCGCAACGCTTGCGCCTGCCGGAGCAGGGCATAAGTGATCATCTGCCGTCGTCGGCGCTCCCACCACAGGTACGGTAGGAGCGGATGATCGGGCTCGGTGCTAGCCCCCGGCGCGAGCACGTAGACGTCCCGCACGTCCGTGCCGCGGAGGACATCGAGCGAAGTCGCAGACCGCACTCCTCCGTCGATATAGCGGCGGCCGCCAATGATCGCCGGCTCGTACCAGCCCGGAATGGAGCAGGAGGCGATCACGGCCTCGGGCAACGATGCATGCGGGGCGCCTTCCCGCCCGAACAGCACCCGTTGCCCTTTGTCGTAGTCCACGGCAGCGACCCAGGTCCGGCCGCCGACCCAGTGAGGCGACGGCCCGCCGCGGGAGGCCCGCTGATGATGGCGCAGATGCAGCGCGCTGACCAGTGACCCCAGCGCGGCGTGCTGTCCCCGGCCGGGCGGCAGCCAAGCTTTCGCGCCTACCCACGGAGGTACCCGGTGCGGCGTGAGCAGGGTCGCGAGCGCCAATCGTATCGAGCCGAAGCGCCAGCGCGGCAGCGGTGGCAGCGGACCGTCCCGCTCGGCGAGCGCGACGGACTCGCTCAGGATCCCGGTGGCCTGTTCGCGCTGCCAGGCGATCATCTCGTCGAAGGGAGTGTGGCAGCGCAGGGCAGCGGCCAGCACGCTGCCCGCGCTCGTCCCGACGATGATGTCAACATCGCCGACTGCGCATGGCAGCCGGTCCTGCAGGCAGGCCAGCGCGCCGGTCATCCAGGCCGCGCCGAGCACGCCGCCCGCCCCGAGCACCAGGCCCGTCCGGCGACCGGAACTGTGAATTGCCCGATCCGGATTGAATACCACAGCACCCACAGCCACCTCCGTATCCCATCACAGAGCGAGTACAACGAGATGTGCCGGTGAGTTGCAGCAGACTGGCTACATCCACTGGTATCTCCGGCGGGCGCCATTCCGGTCTTCCCGGGCTCCATTGCGCCGAGAAGTCTCTTAGACTACGCACGGAACGGCAGAAGACAAGGCCGAGGGGTGTCCAGATCCTCTGGCGCCGCTCAGATCGAGTTCTCTGACCTGCGGAAACACAACCCGGAAATTAATTCTTTCGTTGTCTACCCGGCCGGGCGTGTAGACAAGGCACCCGCCAGGGTATCGCTGCTGCGGCCTGGGACTGATGTTCTCCTCGATCCAGGCGATGAACACGGCGGGATTGTGCCCATCGGGGCAGGCGGTGAGCTCTGGCGGTCATTATCATGCCCGCCGATCTCTCCAATTGAGAATCAGTTGATGATTCATCAATTAGGTGAGAAACATGTCACCGGCCGCAGACGAGCATGATCATGCTGGTCAGATCGACCAGGCCGGGCTGACCCGGATCCCTTGAGGCGTTCGAACTCGGCTGCTGCCGTTAGGTGCGGCCTGGAGTCGTGCTGGCGATCCTGGCCGCGATCGGGCTGTTTCGGGGCTTTGGCCCCGATTACCTGGCCGACCGCAAGCGCTGATCCCGAAGTGGCGGGCACCCCGGGCCGCGCCACCACCCGAAGGTCCTATACGCGGGGACGTTGGTCCATGGCCCTTGCTGTCTCGGCGGCGTGGACTGACATGAGCGGAGGGTCCTGGGCCGACGCGCAATAGCGGACCAGGTCCGTGCTCCGCGCAATCGAGATCCGCGGCAAGCGGAGACGGGCCCGCCGTCTGTGCGGATGTCAGCAAGTACAGACGGCAGACCGTCATCTGGTCCGTCCGGCACCGCACCCGCGGTATCGGAAAGTCTGGTGGCAGATGTCCTGTACCTTGCATGTGGCCTGGGACGAACGGCTGACTGACTATCACTTCGGGCCTGGCCATCCGCTGGCACCGGTGCGGGTGGAGCTGACGATGCGGCTTGCGCACGAGTTCGGGTTGTGGACCCGGCCCGGCGTGACCGTGGCCGCTCCGGTCCCGGCCAGCGATGCAGACCTGGAGATGGTCCATGACGCCTGGTACATCGCGACCGTGCAGGCGGTCAGCCGCTGGGCTCGGCATTCCGACGCCTGGGGTGGCGGCCTGGAGGAGAAGCAGCTGCGCGTCGCAAGGATGATCGGGCTGGGCACCGAGGACAACCCTGTCTTCCCCGGTATGCATGAGGCCTCGGCGCTGGTGACCGGGGCGACCCTGGCCGCGGCCAGGGCCGTCTGGTTGGGCCAGGCCCGGCACGGGGCCAGCATCGCGGGCGGCATGCATCACGCGATGGCCGCCCGTGCCAGCGGGTTCGGCGTCTACAACGACGTCGCGGTCGCGATCGCCTGGCTGCTGGGCCACGGCGCCGAGCGGATTGCCTACGTGGACATCGACGCGCACCACGGCGACGGGGTGCAGGCCGCCTTCTGGGCCGACCCGCGGGTGCTGACCATCAGCATGCACCAGCACCCGGCGGACATGTTCCCGTTCACCGGCCTGCCCGCCGAGACCGGCGGCCCCGGCGCGGAGGGCTCCGCGGTCAATGTCGCGCTGCCCGCGGGGATCAAGGATGCCCGCTGGCTGCGCGCGTTCCACGCGATCGTGCCGCCCCTGCTGCGGCAGTTCCGGCCGCAGATCCTGGTCAGCCAGCACGGGGCCGACACGCACCGGCTGGATCCGCTGGCCCGCCTGGAACTGAGCATCGACGGGCAGCGCGCCGCCCACGCCGCGATCCACGCGCTGGCCCACGACCAGGCCGGCGGGCGCTGGCTGCTGACCGGCGGCGGAGGATACGACCTGGTGCATGTGGTGCCACGGACTTGGACGCACCTGGTCGCCGAGGCTGCGGGCCAGCCGATCGACCCGGCGGCGCCGACCCCGACCAGGTGGCGGGAGTTTGTCGGGCGGCGAACCGGCCTGACCGCACCCGGGAACATGACCGAGGAGGCATCCGTGGTATTCAAGCCGTTCGAGTCCGGCTACGATCCCGGCGATGCGGTCGACCAGGCGATCATGGCCACCCGCAACGCGGTCTTTCCGCTGCACGGACTCGTGCCGCTCTGACTGTTGGCGCCGGGAGGCGCTGTGGTCCCAGTGGCCCGGATTATGGCGGTCACTGATTGGTCACGTGACGGTACGAGCTGACGTGCCGGATGTTGCCGCCAGGCGGAGCCGCGCCGCGTCGGCCCGCTCCAGCTCCTCAATTGCGAACGTCACTTCTCCGAGCGCCTGCTCGAGACGGGGTATCCAGCGGTCCCTGATCGCTCGGAGCCGGTACCTGGTGGCGAGCGTCTCGGCCTCGAGAACCCGGAGCGCCTCGGCCGCCGCGGCATGCCGGACGGCCGCGGCAAGCGCGGCGCGATGGGCCTCACGCGCGGCGGTGAGGGCCGGGCCGTCCGCGCCGGCGGGCAGCGGGGTGGTACAGGCCGCGTCGGCCGGGTATCGCACCCCCATGGTGGCGGCATAGGAGATCGTCACCTCGGCGAACGTGTCGGCGGCGGCCAGCCTGACCGCCCGTTCGCCGCCGAGCAGCGCCGCCCGAAGCAGCCAGCTGTCGGCATCGGCCTGGCAGCGCTGCCACTCCGCGGCAGCGCTGGCCTCCCAGCCGCGCCGGTGGTCGAGTTCGCGCCGGAGGACCTGGAGCTTGCGGTCGAGCAGGTCGGCGCCGCGCCGGGCGACCGCCAGGCGCCTCTGCAGCCAGAGTCGGCCGGCGCGGCCCGGCGGCACGGCGAGCCGTCGCGAGCTCATGGCGCCGCGGTCCCGGTCGGGCCGGCCTCCCGGGCCGCGGCCGCGGGCCTGTCGGCCGTGGTGCCGACGGTGCCCGGGTAGTAGGCGTCCAGCGCCGCGGCGGGCAGCATCGTCAGCTCGCGGCGCTGCAGCGCGGCCAGCGCTCGCCAGGCACGGCCCAGGGTGTCCTGCAGGCTGCGGTTCTCGTCGCGGCCCTGGTGCATGAGGCCGCGTTCGAAGGCCGCCTCGAAGTCCTGGTATCGCCTGTCCGACGCGCTGAGGGCGGTCGGCCCGACCAGCTCCGCGAGCTCCCGGGCGCGCCGAGCCGCGGCGAGCGCGGCCAGGGACTGCGCGGCCACGTCTAGGTGGTCATCCCTGGTCCGGTCCGCGCCCGCGCCGTGGCGCATCAGCCTGGACAGCGACGCCAGGGCGTCGACCGGGGGGTAGATGCCGCGGGCGTGCAGATCCGCGGATAGCACGACCTGGCCCTCGGTGATGTACCCGGTGAGATCCGGGACCGGGTGGGTGATGTCCCCGGCAGGCATGGTCAGGACCGGGACCAGCGTCACCGAGCCCGGCACGCCGCGGATCCGCCCGCACCGCTCGTACAGTGACGCCAGGTCGCTGTAGAGGTAGCCCGGGTATGCCCGGCGGGCCGGGATCTCGCCGCGCGCGGCGGATACCTCGCGAAGGGCCTCGCAATAACTCGTCATGTCCGCCATGACCACCAGCACGTGCCGGCCGAGCGTGAAGGCCAGGTGCTCGGCCACGGTGAGCGCGATCCGCGGCGTCAGGATCCGCTCGATCACCGGCGCGTCGGCGAGGTTGAGGAACAACGCGAGTTCTCCCGCCGTCGACCGCTCCTCCAGGATGGCACGGACCGCGGCGGCATCGGCGTGAGTGAGCCCCATGGCCGCGAACACCACGCTGAACGGTTCCCCGCCCGCCGACGCCTGCGCGGCCAGCTGCGCGGCCAGCTCCAGGTGGGGCAGGCCCGCCACCGAAAACAGCGGCAGCTTCTGGCCGCGCACCAGCGTCGTCAGGGCGTCGATGACCGAGATACCGGTTAGCACCGGCTCGGACGGCGGCTCGCGGAGCACCGGGTTCATCGGCGTCCCGGTCACCGGCATCGTGACCTCGCCGGTCACCGGCGGTCCGCCGTCTGCCGGCTCGCCTCGTCCGCTGCACACCCGGCCGAGCCACTCCGCGCCGACCGGGATCCGCAGCGGGCCGCCGCTGAACGCGACCCGGGCGGTCGTCGGCGCCAGCCCCCCGGTGCCCTCCAGCACCTGCACGACGGCAATATCCCGATCGGCCTCCAGCACCAGCCCGTGCCGCATCCCCGCTGCTGTCCGGATTGTGGCGAACTCGTCCCAGCCCACCTCCGTCACGCCGCGCACGATAAGCAGCGGGCCGCGCAGCTCCGCGACGTCGGTGTACTCGCGCTGTGCCCAGGTGGTCACCCGCCCCCGCCTTCCTCACGTGTCGGCTCCCATCGGCGGCCCAGGTCATCGAGCCGGCCGAGCAGGGCGCGCTCGCGCTCGGCGACCGCGTCCGCCGTCGTGGCGTCCTCCCGGGCCCGCAAGACCAGGGAGAAGTCCTCCTCCTCGATGACCGCGGCGGGCACGCCCCGCCCGGCCAGGACCTGGCAGCGGTCCGATACCGCCAGCACCGCGCTCGCCAGCGCGGCTGCCCGGGCGGTGTCGCAATACGCGTCTACCGGGCTCAGTGCGTTCTGCTGAAGGACGCCCTCCCGGATCAGCCGCCCGGTCAAGATGGTGACCCGCTCAGCGGGCGGCAGGGCAGTGGCGCCCAGCAGTTCGGCTAGCGAGCTGAGCCGGTCGGAGTCCGCGAGCAAGGCGGCCAGCCGGCTCCGGCGGTCTGCCCAGGCAGGATCGTCGGTGGCGGCATGCCAGGCGGCGACGGCCTCGACGTCGCGGGAGAACGATCCGGACCAGGAGACCGCCGGGTAGTGCCGGGCGTAGGCGAGGTCGCGGTCCAGGGACCACTGGCACCGGACGAACCGCTGGGTGTACGTGGTGACCGGCTCGGTCAGATCGCCGCCAGCCGGGGAGACCGCGCCGATGATGGTTACCGAGCCCTCTCGGCCTTCGCTGGTGATCACGCGGCCGGCCCGCTCGTAGAACGCGGCCAGGGCCGAGGAGAGGCTGGCCGGGTAGCCCTCTTCGGCGGGGAGCTCGCCGCTGCGCGAGGCGAATTCGCGCAGCGCCTCTGCCCACCGTGAGGTCGAGTCGGCGACCACCACGGTGTCCAGCCCCATGTCGCGAAAGTGCTCGGCGACGGTGGCCGCGCTGTAAATGCTGGCCTCGCGCGCCATCATCGGCATGTTGGAGGTGTTGGCGATGACCACGGTGCGCTCGGCCAGGCGCCCGCCGGACCGCGGGTCGGTCAGCTCGGCCAGCTCGGCGAGCAGGTCGGCTAGCTCGTTGCCGCGCTCGCCGCAGCCGACGTAGACGATCACGTCCGCGTGGCACCATTTCGCGATCTGCTGCAGCAGCACGGTCTTACCGGTCCCGAACCCGCCGGGCACCGCGGTGGCGCCGCCCCTGGCCACCGGGAACAGCACGTCGACCACGCGCTGCCCGGTGAGCAGCGGCGCGGCCCCTTCCAGCCGCCGCCCGTATGGTCTGGGCCGCCGGACCGGCCAGTCGGAGGCCAGCCGCACGGCCACGCCGGACACGACCGCGATCACCGAGTCGCCGGTGGCCGGCCCGGCCGGCCGTGCCTGCTCGACGCTCCCGCTCAGCCCGGGCGGCGCCAGGACCCGGTACTCGATCCCGCCGGGCATGGCCACCGATCCCAGGCAGGTGCTGTCGCCGACGGCCGCGCCCTCCGCCACCTCGGGAGTGAACCTGAACTCCCGGCCGGTCGCAGACTCTGGCGGTCGCCCGGGTTCTAGCCAGGCAGGAGCCCCGGTCAGCGGCCGCAGCAAGCCGTCGAAGATGCCACCGAGCAGGTGCGGGCCGAGCCGGGCCGACAGCGGCACGCCCAGGGATCGGGCCGGGTGGCCGGGCGCCAGGCCTCCGGTGTACTCGTAGGCCTGGACGGTCGTGACGTCGCCGCGAATGGCGACCACCTCGCCTGGCAGCCTGCCATCGCCGAGCTCGACGACGTCGGACATCGCCGCCGCCAGCCCCTCCACCTCGACGAGCGGCCCGTTCACTCGGGCCACCCGCGCTGCCGCGGTCATGGTGCCCACAGCTCGCGTACCTCCGCGTTCAGCGCCTCGACGGCCAGGTCGGCGAGCCGGGGCAGCGAGCAGTCAACGAGCACGCCGGGAGCGCGGGCCACGACGCCGCCATCGTCAGATGCGGTGACCGTCGCGCCGGGGCCCGCCTCCAGCCGGGCCATCCGCGCGAGAGCCTGGAGCAGCCGGTCGTATCCGGGCTCGCCGCGCAGCCCGTCCATGGCCGCGCGGACCCGGGCGCGCAGCTCGTCGTAGGCCTCGCGCTGCGCGCCGAGCAACTCCGACCGGGCCTCATTCCGCGCCTGCCGCCGGACCGCGGCGGCTTGCGGTATCGCCTGCGCGCGTCCCGCTGCGCTCGCCAGCGACACGGTCCGCTCCGCATCCTGGCGCGCCTGCGCGGCGATCGCGTCCGCCTCGCGCCGCGCGGCGGCGAGAATCTGGGTCGCTTGGTCTGCGGCATCGCGCAGCATGCGGGTTCGGGTCGGCGCGAGCCCGGCTTCCGGAGCGGCGTTCATGGCGGCATCACCACCGACAGGACGCCGTCGTGCCGCTGCGGCGCCTCACCGAGCCAGGCTGCGGCTCGTGCGGTCAGCACCACGACGGCGATGTCGGGCGGCAGCGAGCGCCACGCTGCGCGTGCCTGATCGGCGTCCTCGGCCGGGTACACGGCCGCACCGGCCAGGGCGTAGCCCTGGACCCGCACCGTCTCGCCGATGACAGCTGCCCTGGACATGGCCGCTCACGCCTTCCCGATCAGGATGATGCCGATGACCAGGCCGTAGATGGCGATCCCCTCGGCCAGGCCCACGATGACCATCGACCGCCCGAACAGCTCCGGCCGCTCGCTCATGATCGCGAGCGCGGCGGCGCCGGTGTAGGCGACGGCGATGCCGGCGCCGATGCTGGAACCCGCGACCGCGATCCCCGCGCCGATCAGGGCTCCTGTGCTCCCGCCCGCACCAGCCGCCGCGGTGGCCGCGGTGGCCGCGGCGGCCGTCGGCGCGGCCGAGACAGCGGCGAGGAGCAACGCCAAGGCGCCCGCCAGCAGCAGGACACCGGTCACGGCGAGGGCGGCCACGCCGCGACGCCAGCGCCGCGCGGCCAACGGTGCCAGTGCCGCGGCGCCGACCACCAGCGGCAACCCGATCAGCCAGGCAAGCATTACCCACCACCTATCCCCGCGGCGAGCGCGGGAACGCATTCGCTTTCCCGGGCCGCGGCTTCGGAGCCGTCCACCGTAGGTACGTGCCACGGCCTGAACGGCCGGCCCTGCTCCACGAAAACGCGTGAGAACAGCTCGTAGTACTCCAGGCGCAGTGCCTGGATGGCGGCGACGAGCGCCTCCAGGCTGAACGCCAGCGCGGTCCCGGCGGCGAACAGGACCACCCCGGCCACGGCCGCCGCCCCGCCGCGGTCCCACAGCGCCCGGGTGCCTTCCCACACGAGCATGCCGAGCGCGGCGTGGGTGAGGCCGAACGCGGCCAGCCGGGTGAACGACACGACATTGGAGCCCAGCCGGACGACGAAGTCGAAGCTCTCGACCGATGCCTGCATCGTCCCGGCCGCGCCGCCGC
>Ga0335078_10001568_pt1 | contig 34482 bp, 29 predicted proteins | sample Lox_Sample_32_FD_206711 | JGI IMG/M metagenome (GOLD analysis project Ga0335078, IMG submission 206711) | Soil microbial communities from Loxahatchee National Wildlife Refuge, Florida, United States - Lox_Sample_3.2 | ecosystem: Environmental > Terrestrial > Soil > Wetlands | place: USA...
CGGTACGCGAGGCCCGTACGAAGGTCATCGGCCTTCTCGCCGGGGCGGGGCCGACGTTCGAGCTTCAAGAGTTCTCGAAACCGGTCATCTGTCGGAACGGCCATGCGGTCGTGATCCGGAAGGTGCCCGACCAGTGGTTCCTCGCGTACGGGGACCCCGAGTGGAAAGAGCGCACCCGCGCCCTCGCGGCGCAGCTCACGACGTGGCCCCCGGAATACGGTCAGGAGCTCCCGGCGATCCTCGAGTGGTTCGGCGACCGCCCGTGCACGCGCAAGGGACGATGGCTCGGCACGGCCTTCCCGCTCGACCCGACGTGGGTGATCGAGCCGATCGCGGACTCGACCTTCTACATGGCGTACTTCATCGTGCGCCGGTTCGTATCGACGGGCCGGCTTTCGCTCGCCCAGCTGACGGACGCGTTCTTCGACTATGTGTTCCTCGGAGAGGGCCCGGGGGAGTCGACCGTCGAGCGTGCGCTGCTCGAGGAGGTACGTCAGGAGTTCCTGTACTGGTATCCGCTCGATTACAACCTCGGTGGAAAGGAGCACAAACGGGTGCACTTTCCGGTCTTCCTCTACACGCACGCGCGCCTGCTGCCTCCCGAACTCCAACCGCGCGGGATCTACGTGCACGGATGGCTCACGGGTCCGGCCGGAACGAAGGTCTCGAAGAAGGAGGTCTCGAGTAAGGGGGGTCGGATCCCCCCGATCGGGCTCGCGCTCGATACGTGGGGTCCGGACGCGCTGCGCCTCATCCACACGCTGGCGGCCTCCCCGACCCAGGATTTCGTGTGGGAACCGTCGCTCGCGGACTCGGCGGCCGGACGGCTCACCGACATCGAGCGCCTCGTACGCGAGGCGCGGGGCGACGCTCCGGGCCCGCCGGAGCTCGACGCGTGGCTCTCCTCGGAGCTCCATCGCGCGATCGTCGGGGTGCGCACCTCCTTTGCATCGACCGACCTTCGGACGGCGGCCGAGACCATCTACGTCGGGGTCCCGAACCTCCTACGTCGGTACTACGCTCGGGGCGGGGTCCCCGGCGAAGCTACGATGCGGCTCGCCCGCGCCTGGGTGCGCCTGCTCTCCCCGCTCACGCCCCATCTGGCCGAAGAGCTCGGCGCCGGCGAGTTCGCCGGGCTCGTGGCCGCCGAACGGTTTCCCGAGCCCGACGAGTTCCCGCGCTCGGAGGTCGCGGAAGCGCGCGAAGCGTTCCTGGAGCGCGTCGAGGAGGACCTGCGGGCGGTCCTCCGCCCCGCGGAAGAACGACGTGAGCCCCCGGCCGAGGAGGTCGTCTTCTTCCTGGCCGAGCCGTGGAAGCGAACGGTCGACCAGTGGATGCGGGACGCGGTGGCCCGAGGCGAGGAGCCGAACGTCCGGGACATCATGGGTCGTGCCGCCGCCGATGCCGCGGTCTCGGCGCACCGCGCCGACGTGGCGAAGTACGTGCAGCGATTCGCCAGTGCCGTGCGGGGGGAACCGCCCCCGGACGCCCCCCCCGTGGACGAGGGCGCGGTCCTGCGTCTGGCCGAAGGGTACCTCGTCCGTCGGTTCGGGTTCGGCTCGGTCCGGGTGGTCCCGGAACGCGAGGCCGGCGAGCTCGACCCGTTGGGCCGTCGCGACCGGGCGCGGCCCGGGCGCCCCGCGTTCTACCTGCGCCGTCGGGCCGGTTGAGCGCGCGGACCCCGTCCCCGGGGCTCGAAGGGCGTGGGGTCGCTTGCCAATCGGGAGAACAGAAGAACCGAACGCCAGCGCCCCTGCTTCCAAACCTCGTCACGGAGACGGCCCTCGTAGTGGAACCCGGCGCGTTTGGCGACCCGACGCGACCGAACGTTCGACACGAAGATCCGAGCCTCGACGCGGTGCAGGCCGAGGTCCCGGAATCCCGTACGAACGATCCGGGCCACCGCTTCGCGCGCGTACCCCTGACCCCGGTGCTCCCGGCCGATCCAATAGCCGACCTCCGCGGACGTACCCCCGGGTTCCAGGTGGTGCAGCCCGACCCCGCCCAGAACGGCGCCGTCGCTCCTACGAACCACCGTCAACCCGAGCGACGTCCCGGCGCGCCGGCTCCGCGCCGAACGCTTCAACCAATCGCGGGCGTCGCGCTCCCGGTACGGGTACGGCATGTGGAGGGTCCACCGGGAGACCGAAGGTTCGTTCAGGAGCCGCTCCAGCTCCGGGATCTGGCTCACGGATGGAACGGTGAGATCGACCCGTCGTCCCCGTAGCGGGAGCGGGAGCCGGGCGAGCGTATAGCGCGGGGTCGGGGGCCGGACGGCCACCGTCTCACTTCCGCCGGGCGCGGCGGGACGAGGAGCGGGGAAAATTGAGGTACATCCGGGAGGGCGTCGGGTGGGCCGAGACCGCCCGATACTTCGCGGTCCGCTTCTTCGAGTAGCTCCGCTCGACCCGACCGGAGATCTCGAAGTAGATCAGCTGGCCGACCGGCATCCCGGCATAGATCCGGACGGGGACCTTGACGCTCATCTCGAGGGTCCAGTAGTTGCAGAATCCCTCGTCGCCCTTGCCGGCCGTCGAGTGGATATCGATGCCGAGACGCCCGACGCTGGACTTTCCTTCAAGAAATGGCACGTACCCGTGCGTCTCCGTGTACTCCTCGGTGACACCGAGGTACAGCTGTCCCGGGATCAGCACGTAGCCGCCCGGTGGGATGCGGAACTCGGTGACCGGGTTGTCCTGCTTCGCGTCGAGGGCGGCCCCGCGGTAGACGGCGAGGTACGGGCCCAGGTGCACGTCGTAGGAGTTGGTCCCCAGGCATTCCGGCCGGAACGGGCGGATCACGATGCGGCGGTCGTCCAGCGCTTCGCGGATCTTGACATCCGACAGGATCATCGGCGGCCGGGCGCGCCGAGCCGCCCGCCCTATTTAACGGCGGACCGGCCGTTCGCGCTCTCGAAGACGAACGACGCGTACCCGACGACCTCCCGCATTGGTTCGACCTCACCGGAATGTCCCCAGCGAAGCAGGCGAGGTCGCACGTCGGCCCCTTCGAGGACCGCGAGCAGCACGGTCGTCGGAGCGACCCCGCACATCGAAATGTCGTTCCGACGCACGGTATCGTAGAGGCCCCGCGCGTCGTTCGCGAGGATCTGGTCGATCGCCATTCGATCGAGGCGCTCGGCCGTCGCCGGCGGGACGTAGTGCGAGAAATCCGTAGACGCCACGAGCAGGACGTCCCGGTCCTGAACGGCAGCCCGGACGACGGCGGCGACCTTGCGGAGGAAGTCGAACGGCCCGAACCCGACCTCGAGAGGCACGAATCGGGGATGGGGAAGCACGTACTCGAGGAACGGCAGCTGGACCTCGATCGAGTGCTCGCGGCGGTGGGCCTCTTCGTCGACGTCGACCGGCGGGGTCCGAAGGGCCGTGACCAGTTCGGGATCGACCGGAGTGGGGCCGAGGGGAGTCAACCACGGCCGATTCGAGAGCGAAGCCCCGGAGCTCATCCCGTAGTGGTCGACCCCGAGCACGAGCACGGTCGCCGGAGGACGTTCTCCGGCGACCTCCCGGAAGGCGTGCGCCGCGATCGGGCCGGAGTAGACGTACCCGGCATGCGGGACCACGATCGCCCGGATCGTCCGTTCGGGGGAGCGTTTGCGCGCGGGAAGTTCGCCCGGTCCCCGACGGTCCGTGAAGCACGCCTCGACCTGCCGGGCCAGGGCCGCCCCGTCGGCCTCGTAGAACTGTCCCGCCACCGCCGGGGGTCGGGGAGCGATCGTCATCGTGCCTCAGGGGGACGAGAGCTCGCCGACCAGCGCCTTCGCGTCCGACTCCGAAAGGGGGGGCCGCCGCGTGGTGCGGAACGGGTTCGCCTCACCGTACCGAGGGATGATGTGGAAGTGCACGTGGAACACGACCTGGCCGGCGTTCGCTCCGGCGTTGAGCGCAAGATTGTAATCGGGCGCCAATCGTTCGGCACGTCGACACAGCTCATCGAGGGTTCGGATCAAGGCCATCTGGTCGTCGAACGGCAGGTCCGTCAGTCGCGCTCCGTGGCGTTTCGGTACCACGAGCAGGTGCCCCCGCGTGAACGGGAAGATATCGAGGAACGCGAGGGTCGTCGCGTCCTCATAGACGATGTACGCCGGCGCGCGACGGGCGGCGATGTCGCAGAAGACGCAGCGCGTCCCCTCAGCCGCTGCGGCAGGGCCCATCGGTGTTCGGGACCACGCGACGAGCTAAAGGGTTGCCGGCGCGGACGGCCGCGGGTCGACCTCATTAGGCGTGCCCGGCTATCTTGCCTGTGGGCTGGAAGAGGGCGACGTTCGTCATCCTCGTGGCGTTCGCCGTGCTCGGTGGTTCATCGGCGGCGGCGGTCGGCCGAGCGGTCGGGAGCGGAGCGGCGCCCAACACGACCCCGGTCCTGACGACCGACCAGGTCGCCCTTCCGGCCGGCGCCGTGGCCCGACCGCTGCCGGCCGCGGACTCGGTGGTCCTGACGCTGACGCTGAACAATCCGCGCTCGAGCGAGCTCGACCGGTTCCTGGCGGCGATCGAAGACCCTGCCTCGCCCGCCTATCGCCATTTCCTCACGTTCGCCGAGTACGTCGCGGCCTTCGCTCCGTCGGCCACGTCCGTCCAATTCGTCGAAGCGGAGCTGGCCCAGAACGGCGCCACGGACATCTCGGCGGCTCCCGACCGTTCGTCGGTGACGGCGGTGCTACCGGCGGCCTCGGTCGACCGTCTCCTCGGAGTGGACCTCGTGACCTACGGGGTGTCCACTGCCTCTGGCCTCTACACCGCACTGGGAGTGCCCTCGCTTCCGTCGGGACTCTCGGGGCTCGTCCGCGGCATCACCGGGCTTTCCGACCTCGCGAGCCGCGCCCTCGCGACCTCCGCGACCACTCTGACGGTCGCGTCCCCCCCGGAGGCATCGACTCCCGGGCAGTTCGTCTACGACCCGACCAGCGGCGAGGATTGGTTCCTTGGATCCGATTACACCCAAGCCTACGGTGCGACCGACCTCTTCCCCGGGACGCATAGCGTGTCGAACGCCACCTACCCGACGACCGCGGCGATCGCCACGCTGCTCGGGAGCGCGTACAACCAGTCGACCCAAACGAACCTGCCGCCGTGGGACCCCGCCGTGGTCGATTCGTACTTCAACGGGTCCCTGGGTCCGGGCTGGCCGACCCCGCAGCTCACCGGCGTGCCGGTGACCGTCGCCGGAGTCACTCCGCCGCTGCCCGGTTCGTTCGGGAGCCTCAACGACTCCACCCTGTTCGAGTACGAGAACTCCCTCGACCTCGAAATGGCCGGCAGCATGGCGCCCGGGGCGTCGCTCTACAACTTCTACTTCGCGGGGAGCCTCCTCATCGGACCGACCACGCTTGGGGATGCGGCGAGCTACCTTACGGACGACCTGGCCGCGGCCCTGGCGTACGATTACGCCCCGCAGCACCTCACGACGGTGAGCTGTTCGTTCGGCCTTCCCGACCTGGATTACACGGGGTGGGACGCCGAGCTGGCGACCGCGGCGGCGATGGGCGTCACGATCGCCTCGGCGAGCGGCGACCAGGGGAACGCTCCGAACTCCCTCAGCGGTCGCGACGACGGTCAATGGCCGATCTGGCCGGCGACCGCTGCGACGAACACCTCGGGGTCGATCTCGGTCGGTGGGGTGTCGGTGTCGCTGACGGGGAGCCCGACCTCCACGTTCAACGGCACGTCGCTCAACCTCACCTACGACCCCGACGCGGGGATGCTGTCCACGGTCTCGGCGTGGTGGGACACGAGCGGCGGGGCCGGCACCTTCGCCGGATCGGAAGGGGGCGCAAGCACCCTCTACGCCGAACCGTACTGGCAGTTCCATTCGGCGGCCCAGCCCGCGGTCGTGAACGCTACGGTCCTCCAGGGAGCGGGGGCGCTGGGTCGGTCGGGTCCCGACCTCGCGATGCCGGGGAACGCCACGATCGCGACCGTCTTCGCGAACTCGACCGGCACGGTCTTCTTCGTGGTCCTCGAAGGGACGAGCGTCGCGGCCCCGCTCCTCGCGGGCCTCCTCGCGGACGTGGTCGCGGTCGAGAACAACCGCTCGGGAGGAACGTGGAGCTCGCTCGGGTTCATCGACCCCGAGATCTACCAGTTCGCGAGCTACTTCGAGACCCACCCGGCGGCCTCCGGGAACCCTTTCCTCGACGTCGTCACCGGCCACAACTACGTCTTTTCGGCCGCTCCGGGCTGGGATGCCGTTACCGGGTGGGGCGGCGTCCTGGCCAGCGCCTTCCTCGCCGCGGACGGGAACTCAACGCTGCGGGCGTACGTCTACGACGGTCCGACCCCCGGCCTCCCGAGCACGGGGGGTTCGGGGACGCCGTCAATCCCGTGGACCTACGTCTATGCGATCTTTGGAGTGGGGATCGTGGTCGCGCTCGTGGTCGTGTTCGCCGCCTACCGCGGGGCGCGTCGACCGCCGGCCGCGGCGGCGGGCGTACCGTGGGGGGCTCGGGCCGGTGGACCGATGCCGCCGCCTCCTCCACCGCCGGGTACCTATCCCGGGGCGACGTTCCTCTGTCCGTACTGCGGCGCCGTGCGGCCGTCGGAACCGGTCCGCTGCCCGCAGTGCGGCGCGTTCTAGTTCGTGCCTAGGAGGCCATCGGCGGCTCGGCCGGGGGGGTCCCGTCCGGGATCGTTTCTCCGGGGGCTCCGTCCTCAGGGGCGGCGGGAGGCTCCGGCACCGCGGCTTCGCCCACGACCGGGACCGCCCCTCCGTCCGTCGGGGACGCGACCCCGAGCTTCTGTTCGAGGAACCTGCGGATCTCCTCCGGTCGCGTGGAGGAGATACCGAAGTATTCGGCGAACCGCCGGGTGGTCGTGAGCTCGAGCGTGGAGCCCTTCGGCTCGGTATGGACGAGTCCGAGACCCCGGAGGTGCTGGACCTCCTCGTAGGCGACCTCTCCGATCATGCGGACGAGGACGCTTTGCAGGATCGGCTGGTGGTACGCGACGAGCGTGAGCGCGCGCACGGTGCGCGGGGCCATCTCGACCGGCGTGACCGAGTGCACGGTCGGGACGTACCGCTCCTGCAACTGGAGGGCGTAGCGGTCCCCGACCCGCCGGACCTCGAGGGCCGACTGCCGGTTCCCGTACGTCTGCTCGAGCGTGCGGACCGCCCGCTGCACGGGCCGGTAATCGTCGAGACCGAGCGCGTCCGCGATCTCCTTGACGGCGAGAGGCTTTCCGCTGGCGAACAGGACCGCTTCGACCTGGAAGACCAGGTCGTCGAGCTTGGACGGCATGAACCCTTCTACGCCTCCTCTTGGACCACCGCGCGGGTCTCGGACGTCCGCACGACCAGGACGGGGGACGCCCCCAGGACCTCCTGACGGAGCTCCACGGACCGCTCACGGGCGAGGAAGAGGAGCGCGAGGAAGATGGCGACGAGACGGTCCCGGCCCGACAGCGGGTTCCACAGCTCGAGGAGGGGGAACGGCTCTCCGACCGGGTGGTGGAGCGCGGCGGTCCAGGTGTCGGCGAGGTCGCGTTCGGGGACCTCGCCGTGGACGAGGACCTCGGGAGGTGCGCGTTGCTCTTCGCGCAACCGGTCCCGCAGCTCTTCGATCCGGAGGGCGCGACGGGCGTCCGCTTCCGCTTCCCCGAAGGCGCGGACGAGCTCGAGCAGCGAGACCGGACGGGTCTCGGGATGCCGGACCATCTCGAGGAGCGGCGGAGGGTCGGTCGACCCGAGGACCGTGCTGGTGACGTCGACCGCTTCGGGAGAGTCCAGAAGCGGCAAGTAGCCGTCGTCGCCCGCCTCGGGGAGCCCGGCCCCTTCGGCTCCCGCGTCGGGTACGGCTCGGATCTTGAGGATCTCCTCGGACTGAAGGTAGAGGATGTTCCACGCCATGTAGACAAGGCGACCCGCGATCGCGAAGTTCACCGCGCCGTCCTCCCGGACGCGTTCGAGGTACGACTCCGTGAACTTCACGAGGTCGATCTCCCACGGGTCGAACTCCTCGTCCATCACGAGTTCGAAGAGCAGCGCGATCGCCTTCTGGAACGGGTCGGGAATGACGATGTGGACCCCTTCCTTGAGGTTCTGGACGAGCCCCAGGTACCGCTCGAGAAGCGGGGTCTCGCCCTCGCCCTCCCCGATCAGGGAGCGGTGGAAGACCAGATACCGGAGCACCTTCTCCGCCGCCTCTCGGGGCACCGTTCCCGAGGGAACCAGCTCCGCGGCCTCGGTCTCGGAGATCGTCACTGGGCCTCCAGCGGCGCCGTCCCTTCCGGCGCCCGAGCGTTCTCGCGGCCCTCGACGTCATGGATGTCGTCGAGGTCGATCCCGACGACGCGCGAGCAGCCGTCGCCGCGCATCGTCACGCCGAGGAGGTGGTGGGCGAATTTGAGGGTGACCTTCCGCAACGAGATGACGATGAACTGCGCCCGCTCGGCGTTCCGCCGGAGCATCCGACCGACGAACTCGGCGTTGAGCCCGTCGAGCGACATATCGACCTCGTCAAAGACGTAGAGGGGGCTCGGGTCGTACCGCTGCATCGAGAAGATGAAGGCCAGGCTCGCGAGTGACTTTTCCCCGCCCGACAGCTGCTCGAGCCGGCTCACCGTCTTGCCGATCGGCCGGGCCTTGATCAGCAGTCCGCCGGCGAGCGGGTCCTCGGGGTTCTCGAGGGCGATCTCGCCCTCTCCTCCTGCGGACAGCTCTCCGTAGATCTCCTTGAAATGGGTGCCCACCTGGCCGACGACCTCGGTGATCTTCTCCCGCTTCTTCTTCTCGATCTCTCCGACGAGGCCGAGGAGCTCGGTCTTCTCCGCGGTCAGCCGCTGGGACTCGGACTGGAACTCCTCCGACCGGGACTTCTCCTGGTCGTACTCCTCGACGGCGCGCAGATTGACGTCGCCCATCGCCCCGAGCTGCTGCTCGAGGGCCACGACCTTCCGCTTGAGCTCCTCCACCGACGCCGGCTTTTCGTCCGGCTCCGGTTCGGGGAACTGCTTCAGTGCTTCGTTCAGCTCCTGCAGTCGGACCTCGGCCTGGGCGAGACGGGTCTCTTCCTGCGTCAGCATTCCGCGACGGGTCTCCAGGTTCGCTTGGACCTGGGCGAGCTTCGCCGTGACCTCGAGCCGCTGGCCGTCGAGCTTCCGCTTCTTTTCGGTCTGGGCCTTCGAGGACTCGCTCTGTTGGGACTCGACCAACTTGAGGGCCTCGAGCGCCTCGTGCGACTCACGCACCGAACGCTCGGTCTGGGCGATCTCCTTCTTCTTCGCCGCGATCTCCTTCTGGGAGCGGGTCAGCTCGGCTCGGCGGTTCTCGAGGTTCGTGGTCAGCGCCGCGAGCGACGCGCGGATCGACTCCAGTTCGCCGTTCACGCGCACGCGCTCGTCCGCGGTCTTCTGCGCGGTCTCCTGCAGGGTCCGGAGCCGGACCGAGAGCGCCTCGGGGAGCTGGCTCAGGTACTGTTCCTGGGCCTTCTGGGACTGGTCCTTGAGGCCCGCGATCTCGGCCACGAGCCGCTGAACGTCCCGCTCCGCGGTGGCGAGCGACGCTTCGGCCTTCTTCTGCTCGGCGCGGGCGTCGTCGATCCGGGCCCGAGCGGCTCCGAGACGGTCGCGCGCGGCCCGGAGGTCCTTATCAAACACTTCGCGAGCGGATTGGTTCGCTTGGTCCTGGATCGACCGGGTGGAAAGCTCCTCGGCGACGACGCGGATCCGCTCGGTCGCCTTCGCGAGCTCCGTCCGCGCGGCCGTCTCGGCGGCGCCCTTTTCCCGAAGCTCCTCCCCGAGGCGTTTCAGCTCGACCGCCGAGTCGCTTCCCCGTCCTTGACTGGTCGGGTCGACGTACCCACCGGAGATCGCCCCGGTCGCTTCGATGAGGTCCCCGTTCAGGGTGACCAGACGGACCCCACCCATCTGGGCGCGCGCCCGCGCGAGGTCGTCCATGACCACCGTCTCGCCGAAGACGTACCAGAACGCCGGTCGCAGCGCTTCGTCGAACTTGACGAGGTCGAGCGCGAATCCGGTCGCTCCGGGAGCCTTCGACACCACGAGCGACTTTCCGTGCGCCCGGCCCGGGAGCATCTTGTTGAGCGGAAGGAACGTGGCGCGGCCCCGCTTCTCCTCCCGGAGAAGTCGGATGCACTCTTCGGCGACCTGGTCGGTCTCGACGACGAGCGCCTGGAAGCGGCTCCCGCCGGCGACCTGGAGCGCCGTCTTCAGCTTCGGGTCGAACTCGGCGAGCTCCTCGACGGTGCCCCGGATCCCGGCGATCTTGCCGAGGTTCCGTTGGGAGAGGAGGTAGTCCACGGCGGCGAGCGCGGTCGGCCGGGAGCCCCCCTCGGCCCGTGCCTTGAGCCGAGCGTCCAACGCCAGGTAGCGGCGGTTGAGTTCGACGACCTCCTGGGCCAGCCGGTCCCGCTCGGAAGTGAGGTTCTTTTCCTTCGTCTTCAGCGCGAAGAGCTCCTTCTGGAGCTCTCCGGTCGACGTCGCGGAGCCGCCCTTGCCGTTCCCGGACTCCTTGAGTCGAAGTTCGAGGTCCTTGACCTCCACTTCGCGCTCGCGGAGGTCGTCCTCGGCCTGGGCTTGGGCCCGTTCCGCGGTCGCGAAGGCTCCGTTCGCGGCTTCGCGGGCCTGAACGGCCTCGGTCCACGCCTTTTGCTTGACCTCGGTCTGACGGGCGAGCTCGAGCTGCTGCTTGCGGGCGGATGCGAGGCCCCCGGTCGACTTTCCCGACGGCCCCGTCGCGTTCTGGATTTCGCGGGCGTTCTCTTCCGCGGTCTTCGCCAGGGCGGCGAGCTGGGCGGCCAGTTTTGATTCCTGAGCCCCGAGTGACGTCTGCTGTCCCTCGTCGGCGTGCACGGCGTTCGCGAGCTCGGTCGCCTGAGCGGCCACGCTCTCGAGCCCTTCCCGGAGGTGGCCCAGGCTCTGGTCGAGCCGCGCGTAGGCCATCTTCTTCTCGTCGAGCTCCTGTTTGAACTTGAGGGCGGCCTGCCCGCCCGCCTCGGCGATCTCCCGGTCGATCGACTCTACGGACGCCGTCAGCTCGTCCTGCCGAGCGGCGAGTTCCGATCGGGATCTCTCGAGCGCCTCGATCTCCGTACGGACCGTGGTGAGCTGCTTCTGGCAGGTCGCGACCTCCTGCTCGGCGAGCCGGTGGCCCGCCCGGGCGAGTCGGGCCTCGGTCCGCCGCTTGTCGTCCTGGAGTTGCTTGTACTGGATCGCCAAGAGCCGTTGCCCCTCGAGGCCCGAAAGTCGGGACTGAATGTCGGTGAGCAGCGTCTGGATCCGGTCGAGGTTCGCGTCGAGGTCGGTCCGCTTCGTCGCCGCCCGCTCGAGCTCGTCGTCGAACTGGCTGATGCCCGCGAGGTGCTCGATCAGCCCGCGTCGGGGGATCGGCCCCATCGTGACGATCTTGTTGATGTCGCCCTGCTGGACGAGATTGTACCCGTCGCCCGAGAGCCTCGCGTGGGAGAGAACGGAGTCGATCTCCGTCTGGGTCGTCCGCTTCCCGTTGATGTAAAAGTACGAATAGTAGCCGTCGGGGTCGCTCGGGGCGAGCTTCACGTACCGGGTGATCTCGACCTCGGCCGCGTCCACGGGCAGGAGCTTGTCGGCGTTGTCGAATACGAGGGAGACCTCGCACTCGGTCGCCGGCTTCTTCGAGGAGCCCCCGTTGAAGAAGAGGTGCGTGAGTCGCTCCGCGCGCAGCGCCTTCGAGCTCGTCGGCCCGAGAACGAATAGGATGGCGTCCGAGATGTTGGACTTCCCCATCCCGTTGGGGCCAGCGACGCCGGTGAATCCGGATTGGAACGGGATCTCCGTGGCGCCGGCGAACGACTTGAAGTTCCTCAGTTTGAGTCGTTTCAGGTGCATCCGGGAACCCCTCCGTTCGTTCGACCTGCCGCCACTGACGCCGAAACCCGCCCGTTTGTCGGACGGTTGTCAGCAGCGCTCCCCGAGCCCTGTCCGCCATATATAACCGTGTTGCTGCTCGGGTACTACTCGAGCCTTGACCCGATCCCCCGGCGTCGTCCGGAGGGTGGCTTCAGGTGGTGGTCGCCGAACCGAACGGCAGCCGGAAGGTTGGTCCTAGCGGCCTTCCCTCCGCCGCGGCCGCCCCGCCCGGACCGCGCGGGCCTCCCCGACCGCGGCGTCGAGCTCGGCGGTCGTCACTTTCGGCTCCAGCGGGTGATCCGCGAGGTACCGTGCCGCGATCAGGGCGGGCGAGCCGAGGGTCATCGCCAACGCAACGAGTTCGGCGTGCCGGCGACGAAGCGAGCGGGTGATCGAGCCGTAGGCCACCCCGGCGGAGCTGTGCTCTTCGACCGACCGTCGGCCCGCATCGGGGCCGGGACGAGGAAGGTCGCGAGTTCCCTCTCGTGGACCGTTCTCGCTCACGACGTTCTCGCAGACCACGGAGGAAGTTGACGTTCGCGGTGCGGTTCGCGCCGCCGGCACCGGCGTCGCGGGGCTTCGGTTCGCCCCAAGACCCTATGGGGAGTTCGAGAGTGGGTGGACCGAGCGGCGAGATGGACCTCAGCAAGTACCGAGTTCGGCCGTTCCGGGCGAGCGATTACGAGACGCTGAGCCGCCTGGTTTCGACCGTCAACCCCGAGTTCCCGATGGCCGCGGAGGAGGCACGCCACTGGGAGGAGTCGTTCATGGCCCCTCCACTGCTGAACGAGCAATGGATCGTGGAAGAGCGACAGACCGGCCGGGGGGTGGCCCACGCCGCGATCCAGCACTCTCCGTTCAGCTTCGACCCGCAGAGGTTCTACGTGGACGCGATCGTCGACCCCGCTCACCGCGGGGTCGGGATCGGGTCCGCACTGCTCGCGCTGATCGACTCCGAGGCGGCTGCGCATCACGCGGTGGCGCTGTGGACGACCGTACGCAGCGACGACCGGCGGAGCCTCGACTTCGCCCGACGGCACGGGGTCGTCGAGGCCCGACGCCTTTGGGTAAGCCGTCTCCTCCTTGCCGAAGCGCAGATCCCTCCGAAGTCGGAGCGGGTCGCGGCCCTCGAAGCGAGCGGGATCCGGTTCACGACCCTCTCCGAAGAGGGCCCGGAGGCTCCCCTCGTTCGGCAACGTCTCCACGACCTCCAGGTCGAAGCCTCCCGGGACGTCCCTCGAGTGGGCAACTACACCCCGGTCACTCTCGAGCAGTTCGTGTCGGAGGCGATCGAGAGCCCGAGTGCGATGCCCGACGCCTTCTTCCTCGCCTGCGAAGGGGAGCGGTACATCGGACTCAGCACTCTCGAGCGCAATCTCGCGGCTCCGGATTCGCTACGGGTCGGTTTCACCGGGACCCGGGCGGCGTACCGGGGAAAGGGGGTCGCCTCCGAGCTGAAACGTCGTGCCGTCGAGTATGCCGCCCGTCATGGGGCCCGTTCGCTGCAGACCGTGAACGACTCGCTGAACCACCCGATGTGGGCGATCAACGAGCGGTTGGGATTCCGACGCGAGATCGAGTGGGTCCAGGGGGAGCGCCTGTTCCGAGATGTCCCCCAGGAGGGCTCGGAAGTTCCAACCTCGGCCCCGAGCCGCGCAGCCGGCAGGTAAGCGACCCCTCCCGCGTGCCCCGCGCGAAAACCCTTTTAAGCGGGACTCACCTCGTCGAATCGAATGCCTCGCTTTCCGCCCCGGGAGTAGACCTCCCGTGACTCTTTCGGCGTGAATCCTTTTCGGTCGGTCGACATGGACGTCCTCGACGCGATTCGCTCCTTCCGGCCCTGCTCCCAGTACCAGTCCCGCCCGGTGCCGCCGGAGAAGCTCAAGGCGGTGCTCGCCGCCGCACGGCTCGCTCCGAGCCAGCACAACCTCCAGCCCTGGAGGTTCGTGGTGGTGCAGGATGACGAACGGAAGCGATTGCTCGCGCAGGCTTCCAATCGGGGTCGGCTGATCGCCGAAGCGCCGGCGGTCATCGTCGCGTTCGCCGTGGAGGAGGACATCCCGGTGACGATCGGAGGATACATCTCAGCGTACCCGCTCGACGTGGCGGTGGCCATCGCCCATCTCCAGCTCGCGGCGACCGCCGAAGGGCTCGGAACTCACTGGATCATCGAATTCAACGAAGAAAAGGTGCGCTCGGTCCTGCACGTCCCTGAGGGGATCCACCCGATCGCTGTGATGCCGATCGGCTATCCGGTCGAGGGCAACGGTGCTGCGAAGTCCTCGGGTGACGGACGGAAGAGCCCGGACGAGATCATCGCCTACAACGACTATCCCTGGTAGTCGTGACCGACGTCACCTTCGTGAGCACGAATCCCGGGAAGGCCCGGGAGGTACGCGCGCTCCTCGCCCCGTACGGCGTCCGCACGCACTGGCGACGGCGGACCCTGCCCGAGCCCCAGGCCGAGACCCTCGAGGAGGTCGTGGTCGCGAAGCTCGCCGCCGTGGACGACGTCCCCGGGATCGTGGTCGTCGAGGACTCCGGATTGTTCATCCCCTCCCTTCACGGGTTTCCGGGGGTGTATTCGGCCCACTTCCTCGCGTCGTGGCGGTTCGGTCCGGTCCTCGAACTTCTCCGCCACCGCGACCGCCGCGCGTTCTTCCGGACCGTTGCCGGAGTTCGGAGGGGGCGCCGTCGGACGTTCTATCGGGGGGAGGTCTGGGGATCGATCGCCCGGGGGCCGGCCGGACGGAACGGATTCGGGTACGACCCGATCTTCGTTCCGACCGGGTGGAGGCGAACGCTTGCCGAGGTGTCGCCGGAAGAGAAGAATGCGGTCTCGCATCGCGCGCGTGCCTTTGAGAAGGTCGGACGCGCGCTTTCGCGCTCCTGAGACTCGGTCGCGGAACGCATCGGCGCGCCGCGGCACGACCGAATTCCCTTATCCACCCGGGCGATTCCCCGCCGCATGATCGTCGACGAGATCGGTGAGTCCCCGATCCTCGCCCTCATCGACCAGATCTTCCAACTCCGGCAGCGGGGCGAGAAAGTCCTCGGACTGCATATCGGAGAACCGGACTTCGACACCCCGCAAGGGATCCGCGACGCGGCGTACCGCGCGATGAACGAGGGGTTGACCCATTACGTGTCGGCCCAGGGGATGCCCGACCTCCGAGAAGCGATCGCGTCGCGGCTCGCGACGCGGCATCGGATCCCCGCGACCGCGAACGACATCGTCGTGCTGCCCGCGAAATTCGCCATCTACGCGTCCCTGCTCGCCGCCGTGTCCGCCCAGGACGAAGTGTTGCTCCCGGACCCCACCTATCTCTTCGAGCAGCCCGTGCGGCTCGCGGGGGCGCGTCCGGTGTACGTGCCGCTGAATCGGGACTTCTCGCTGAACCCCGAGGCTCTCGAGGGCGCGATCACGCCCCGCAGCCGGCTCTTGATCCTCGTCACCCCCGCGAATCCCACCGGCCGGGTCATGCGCCGGGACGAGGTTCGGGTCGCCCTCGCGATCGCGCGGGACCACGGCCTCACCGTTCTGAGCGACGAGACGTACGAATCGCTGATCTACGAAGGGACCCACGTAGCCCCGGCGAGCCTCGCGGAATCGGGCGTTTCCGTCGTGACGGTCGGGAGCTTTTCGAAGGTCTATTCGATGACGGGATGGAGAGCCGGGTTCGTGTGCGCGCCTCCGGAGGTCCGGAGCCGGATCGTGAAGGTCATGGAACACACGCTCACGTGCATTCCACCGTTCATCCAACGAGCGTGCCTCTGGGCGCTCCAGAACGCCGGCCCGGACGAGCAGCGATTTCGGGAGCTGTTCCGGGAACGACGCGACAACCTGCTCACCCGGCTCGACGACCTCCCGGGGATCTCGTACACTCGCCCCGAGGGAGCGTTCTACGTGTTCCCGTCCTATGACCTTCCGTTCTCGTCGGTCGAGTTCGCTCGTCGGCTCCTCGAGGAAGAGCATATGGCCCTGGTCCCGGGGGTGTCGTTCGGCCCGGCGGGTGAGGGCCACGTTCGGATCTCCTATTCGAGCCCGGTCGACCTTCTGGACGAAGGGATGCGCCGGCTCGGGAGCTTCCTCGAGCGCCACGGCGCCGGTCGCGGCTCGCGCTAGCGCCCACGCCTCTCGGCTTTAGTACCCGCGCTCGATGTCCGAAGCGTGACCGCGCCGTCCCGCGTCCACGACCTTACCGCCTCGCTGAGCACGCATATGCCGGTCTGGCCGACATCCCCGTTACCGGTCTTCGAGCCGGTCGGCATCATCTCTCGCGACGGGTATTCGATCGAGCGGATCAACTGCATGTCCCACACGGGGACCCACATGGATGCTCCGTTCCACTTCCTCGAGGGGGGAGCGACCGTCGACGAGATCCCGCCCGAGAGGCTGGTCGGAACGGCCGCGGTGCTCGACCTTCGCAAGGAGCTCTCCGGAACGATCATCGACACGGAGCTCGTGCGCCAGCACTGGCCCCGAACGTTCAAACCGGAGATCGTGCTGTTCGAGACCGGTTGGAGCCACCGCCGCGCCTCGACACGCGAGTACCTCTACGAGTTTCCGGGGATCGCCCCCGCCGCGGCGGGATGGGTCGCCGACCAGGGGGTCCGAGGGGTGGGTACCGACACGCTCGGGATCGACCCGTTCTCCAACACGAACTTCGAAGCCCACAAGGCGCTCCTGGGCCGTGGCATCTGGATCCTCGAGGCGCTCGACCATCTCGACACCCTGGTGGAGGAGCGGCCGTACACCCTCGTCGCGGGTCCGCTCAAGATCTCCGGTGGCAGCGGCGCGATGGCCCGAGTGCTCGCGCTCGAGCCCTGAGGGGGGCCGGTGCCGCTATCCTCGGGGCTCTCCGGAGCCCGCGTACTCGTCACCGCCGCGAGCCAGGGCATCGGGTTCGGTGCGTCGCGCGCGTTCCTCGAAGAGGGCGCGCGCGTCGTCGTAAATTCCTCGAACCCCGAGCGTCTCCGTCGGGCGACCGACCTCCTCCGCCCCGCCGGCGAGGTCCACGGGGTCGTCGCCGACCTTCGGGAGCGCGGCGAACTGGACCGCCTGCTCGAGGAGACCGTGGGGCACCTTGGGGGGCTCGACACGCTGGTCTATGTGACGGGGTCGCCCCGACCGGGAGTGTTCATGGAACAGACGTTCGAGGACTGGTCAGCGGCTGCGGCGCTGCTCGTCGTGAGTCCCGCGTACCTCGCCCGGAAAGCGGCCGAGGCGATGCTTGTGGGGTCCCGGGGCGGGCGAATGGTCTTCCTCACCTCGATCGCGATCCGGGAACCGATCCCGAACATCGCGACGTCGAGCGTCTGCCGGATCGCGGTCGCCGGCCTCGTACGGACCCTTGCCCGGGAGCTGGGCAGCAAAGGGATCCGGGTCAACGGGATACTTCCCGGCTACGTCCGCACGGACCGTCTCGACGAGGTCCTCGCCGACGCGGCGCGACGGCACGGCACCACGACCGACGCGGAACGGACCGCTCTCGCGCGCGAGATCCCGCTCGGGCGGGTCGGCACTACCGAGGAGCTCGCTCGCGCGGTCGTCTTCCTTGGAAGCGACCTATCAAGCTACGTGACCGGCGCCCTGCTCCCGGTCGACGGGGGCCTCTTGCGGTCCGTCGGGTGAGGGGTCCTCACTTCTGGTCGGCGGCGAGCGCTTCGCCCAGGAAGTCCTGACGTTCGGGGACGAAGACGTCCAGGACACGGCTCGGTCCCCCCGGGTCGGTGACGAGCTCGTGCGGCACGCCGCCCGGGACCGAGTAGGCCGAGCCCTTGCGCACCCGATACGTGTCGCTCCCGACGCGGAACGTCCCGCCGCCCTCGAGGAAAGTGCCGGCTTGAACGTGGGGGTGGGTGTGCATCGGAAAGGTCGTGCTCGGCGCGATCTCGTAGAGCACGAGCATCACGCCATCGCCGTGGGCGAGGATCCGTCGCTTCACGCCGGGCAGGATCTCGTGCCACGCTTCGGGCCGATCGTTCCAGAGCGCCATGAGCGGGCGAGGGACCGACCGTATTTGGGCGTGGCTACGCGAGCGCCTGGCGAAGGTCGGCGACGAGGTCTTCCGGGTCCTCGATCCCCACCGAGAACCGGAGCAGGCCGTCGGTGATCCCCTGCGCCTCGCGCACTTCGCGCGGGACCGAACGATGGGTCATGCGCGCCGGATGGTTCACGAGCGACTCCACTCCGCCGAGACTCTCGGCGAGCGTGAAGACCTTGAGACGGCGGACGAACCGTCGCGCCTCGGGAAGCCCCCCCTTGAGCTCGGCCGACACCATTCCCCCAAAGTCGTCCATCTGGCGCCGGGCTACCGCGTACCCGGGATGGCTGGGAAGCCCCGGATAGAGGGTACGTCGCACGCGAGGATGGCTCGCAAGGAATCGGGCGACGACCCGGCTGTTGCGGCAATGGGCACGCACCCGCAGGCCGAGGGTGTGGATCCCGCGAAGCACGAGGAAGCAGTCGAGGGGTCCGGGCACTCCCCCTGCGGTGTTCTGGTACCACCGGTACTTCTCGACCATCGGGCGGGTCTTGAAGACGAGGGCGCCGCCGATCAGGTCGCTGTGACCGCCCAGGTACTTGGTGGTCGAATGGAGCACGATGTCGGCCCCCAGAGCGATCGGGCGCTGGAGCACCGGTGAGGCGAAGGTGTTGTCGACCGCGACCCGCGCGCGCCCGGCGCGCGCGATGCGGATCGCTCCCTTCAGGTCCGTCACCTTCAGGAGCGGGTTGGTCGGGGTCTCGAGGTAGAGCAGGTCAACCCGGGGGGGCTGCGCGAGCGCGGTCCGAATGTTCTCGAGCCGCGACGTGTCGATGAGGTCGACCGTCACCCCGTGAGTGCGGGCGACCTCGAGCAGGCGCCACGTGCCGGCGTACAGGTCGTCGCCGGCGACGATCCGGCTCCCGGAGGGATAGGCCATGAACAGCGCGGACGCGGCCGCGAGACCGGACGAGAAAGCGAGGGCACCGGCGCCCCCCTCGAGACGAGCCAGCACCCGTTCGAGCACCGCCCGGGTCGGATTCCCCGTGCGCGAGTAGACGAACCCCTTCGCCTCGCCGGGGGCGCGTTGCGCGTACGTCGACGTGAGGTACACCGGCGGGTTCACGGACCCGGTGAGCGGATCCGGGAATTGGCCGTCATGGATGAGGCGCGTGTCCCAGTTCATGCGAGGCCCTCCGGGGGGAAGCCGGTCGTGATTTCAACCAATCGACCAGCGGGGGACTGTCCGAAGTTCGGCCAAATCGTATTAATACCTAATTTCGGTAGGCGTGTCACGCTGTAGCTAGGCGTCGCCGCAGCGGAACGATTCGGGGGAATACTCGATGCCGGCAGCAATGGGTGCGGAGACTCCGAGCGCGATCGTGGACCTGCCGAAGGAGGTCACGAGCCGGCAGGACGTCTACGTCCGCCGGTCGTCGGGACTCGTGCGCACGGTCGGGCCGACGAGCGCCCTGTTCGCGAACCTCGTTGCGATGGGGATCATCGTCAACTTCTTCTGGGTGGTCTTCGCCTCGGCAGGATACCCGAACGCGAACCTCGTCACCACGGTCGGGATCGGGGTGCTGATCAACGTCGGGGTCGCGTTCGTCTACTGGATGTTGTCGAGCGCGATGCCGCGCTCCGGCGGCGACTATGTCTTCATGGGTCGGATCTTCCACCCGAGCATCGGACTCGCCACGAACCTCGTCTTCTCGGCCGTGTTCATCACGTGGGCCGGCCTGTTCTCCTGGTACGTCACGTTCTACGGGATCCCCATGGTCCTCGCGAGCTACTCGATCGCGGGCGGCGGGGGCCAGGCGCTCGCGTGGTCCGCCACGTTGACGTCCTCCACGACCGACATCTTCGTCGTATCGGCCATCATTCTGATCTCGGTCATCCTGATCAGCCTGCTTCCCACGAAGTGGGTCTTCCGCACGACGGTCACGATCTTCGTGCTCACGGCGGTCATCTACGTCGTCATGATCGCTCTCCTGCTCGCGACGAACCATTCGACCTTCGTGAACAACTGGAACGCGGCCAACCCCACCAACAGCTACGCCTCGGTCGCCGCGGCCGGGGCGTCGTCGGACTCGATCACCACCAGCGGGACGCTGCTCGGCATCGTGTATACCATGCTCAGCTTCGTCGGGTACGCGAACAGCTCGTACTTCGCGGGCGAGGTTCGGGGGACGCCGACGCGCACCCAGGGGATTGCGATCTTCGGGGCCCCGCTGATCTTCGCCGTGCTGATTGCGGGCCTGTACGCGACGACCTACATGACGTTCGGACGCAACTTCATCGTCGGGGTGAGCTCTCTCTACGTCGGCGGCGCGTTGCCGCTTCCCGCGATCCCGTCGCCCCTCTTCCTGGCGGCGTACATCGTCCCCGCGGGATCGTTCGCGCCGTGGCTTGCGGCGTTCCTCTCCTTCGGGATCGTCCTGACCTTCTTCGGGTTCTCGTTGATCTACTTCATCATTCCCACGCGGAACGTCTTCGCCTGGTCGTTCGACCGGATCATTCCGGTCGCCCTCGCCCGCGTGAACCGACGCGGGGTTCCGTGGGTGGCGGTCCTCGGGCTCGCGGCTTTCGCCTTTATCTCCCTGTGGTACGCGACCTACACGACGATCTTCAATTACCTCGGGTACTCGAATTTCGGGTTCTGGTTCGCGGTTGGCATCGTCTGTCTCGGAGGCGCGCTGTTCCCATTCCTGCGACCGAAGCTGTTCGCCCAGGCCCCGCGGCTGGTCCGGGCCCGCGTTGGACCGGTGCCGGTGCTGACGATCGTCGGCGCCGCGTCGATGGCGGCTGCCTGGTGGGTGAGCTATGCGTCGTCGACCGCGTCGTACCTCGAAGTGAGCGCCTACAGCTACGGCGCCCTCCTGTTCCTGCCGATCATCTTCGTCGTGGGATTCGCGCTCTACTGGGTCTCGTACTTCATCCAGAAGCACCGCGGGATCCCCGTCGACCTCATCAGCAAGGAGCTCCCTCCGGACTGAACTGACCGCGCCCGTTTTCCGTGGCGGGGCTTCAGGTCGGGTCGTGGCACATCGCGTGGACCTCGTCGTCGACGCGCTCCGGGGGCAGCGCGTCCCGATCGACCTCCCGCTCCGATTCCGGGTCCCGCTCGATCAGGTCCGTAGCGAGGTCGGTGTTTCTCCCGCGGTCGACCTTTCGGACCCGATCGTGGCCAAGGCGGTCGCCCTCCTCGGAGCGGCCCGCCGGACGGACCCGCCGATCCCGGTCGCGATCTTCGGTGGGACCGCGCACCGACTCTCGTGCCCCTCGAGCAATTCCCCCGACCTCGGGCTCCGCCACGAGCTCCACGATCTCGACGTCGCGGTGACGGTCAAGGACGGTCGCGCGTTCTTGCACTTCCTCGCGGGCGTGGGGGAATCGGAAGGCAGCGCCCTCACGTTCTTCGAGACGCCGGGAGACCAGATCTTCAACTCAACGTCAGACGGCCGGCGATTGCGCTGGCACATGGTCGTGAGCGAACATGACGCCCAGGTCGTTCTCGGGACGCTCGACATCATCGCCGATGAGTTCGAGTTCTGCCATCGGATGGACGTTCGGGACGATATCCGGACCGCCGCGTCACGGGGGGGAACCCTGACCCCGACCCATCTCCTGCTCGCGAAGGGACAGTTCGTCCAACGGATCCCCCGAGAGGACGCGAACCTGGTCCGGGACCGGGTGCTCGAGCCGTTCGGAAAGCACGAGGTGGTGATCGGGCCGGAAGCGAAGGATGTTCGGGACCTCGTCGCCCTCGTCCTGGACCACCCGGTCGACGAGTCACCCGCCGGGATCTCTCCTCGCGAGCTCACCCGCCTGCTCGGCTCGGACTGGGGCCTCTGGAAGACGGTCGGTCTCAACCTCGTCATGGTCGCCCGATCTCCGATCCTGCGTGCCCTCCCGCCCGCGCCGCGGGCTCAGGCCGAAGGTCGGCTCAAGGAGCTCCAGCGGCTGGTGGCGTCACTGACGCCGAAGCGGCGGCTCGCTTTTCTCGGCGGCCCGTGGTGGCAAGAGGTCGACACGACCGCGTTTACCGACACGACGGTGTCGACGTCGGGCCCGTCCTAGCCGGTCGTCATCATGGTGGCCCGGATCCCCTTCGGGACGAGGTCGACGACCGCGCCGAGCAGCGTCCCTTCGGTGTAGGCGCTTCCCGGATTGATCGCGACCGTCCGGCCGATCTGGGTCGACCCCTTCGACTCGTGGATGTGCCCGTGCAGTCCGAGGAGGGGCTGGTGCCGCTCGAGCGATGCCCGGACGGCGGTCGAGCCGACGTGCACGAGGTCGGGCTCCCCGCCGGGCGTCATGACCTTGACAAGGTTCTGGTCGAGCCTCGGCGCGATGTCGAGCGAGGTGTTGTGCGGCGGCACGTGAAGGTTGAAGACGGACTGGGCCGGGTTCTCCAAACGCGCGACCTTCGCATCGAGAAAGCGGGCGATCTCGGGTTCCGGCAGTTCCCGGTGCGTCGACCACGGGGTGGGGTTGGAGTACGGAAGGGTGAGGAGCTCGTGGTGGTCGTCGAGGTGGAGGATCTCCCGGTCGGTGAGCTCGGCGAAACCGTCGGCGGCGATCACCTCCTCCATCGGCGTGAGGTCATCGTTCCCGAGCCCGAGCAGGAGTCGCGCGCCGACGCCGCGAAGGCGCTCCCGCGCCCAGGCGAGCGATCGGCGGAGCTCCTCGAGTTCGAGCTCTAAGAACACTCGGTCGGCCTCGGTCCGGTCGGCGATCAGCTCGAGCCAGTCGTTCTTCGGCGTCCGGTACGGAACCGTCGCTCCGTCCCGGAGCCACCCTTCGAGGCGAGCGAGTTCCTCGGAGGAGTGCGCGGTCCGGGTCTCGCCCTCGACGGTCGCCGACCAACCCCCGCTCTCGGGGAAGATCGGGGTCATCGTCTTCGCGGCGATGTCGCCCCCGACGAGCAGCACGCCCGCCCGGTAGACCTGCGCCGCGTTCACGAATTTCCGGAAGCACACGGCCGAGCCGTGAAGGTCGGCCACAAAGAGGATCCGTGTCGGCTTCGCCATAAGGTTCCCGGACCGGACCGCCGGAGCGGCCGCCCTTCCTAAAAGCTATCGAGCACGCAAAATCCACGGTGCCCCCGAGGCATGCCTCGGGGGCCCGGAAAAGGTTCGACCGCGGGTCGGTCGGAGGTCGACGTCAGTCCTCGCCGAAGTCGCCGCCGCCCATCCCGCCCATGCCGCCCATCCCACCCATGCCGCCGCCGGGGCCGCCAGGGCCGCCGGAGGGGGGCGGGCTCGACTTGGACGCGATGACGTCGTCGATCCGCAGGATCATGACCGCGGCATCGGTGGCGCTCTCGATCGCCTGGCGACCGACCCGGATCGGCTCGATGACGTGGAGCTCGCCCATGTCGACCGTCTTGCCGGTGGTGAGGTTCACTCCGGCGCGTTGCTGGCCGCCCTTGTGGGCCTTGCGCAGCTCGATCAGCATGTCGATCGGGTCGAGACCGGCGTTCTCCGCGAGCGTGCGCGGGATCGTCTCGAGCGCCTCGGCGAAGCTCTCGAACGCGATCTGCTCGCGTCCGCCGATCTTCGCAGCGTGGTCCCGAAGGCGCATCGCGAGCTCTTCGGCCGTGGCGCCGCCACCGAAGACGTACCGTCCGTCCTCGACCGCGACCGCGACCACGTTGAGCGCATCGTCGAGCGACCGTTCGATCTCATCGATGACGTGCTCGGTGCCGCCGCGGATCAGGATCGAGACGGCCTTCGCCTTCTTCGCGCCCGTGACGAACGTGAGCGAGTCCTCTCCGATCTTCCGCTCCTCGACCATACCGGCGTGCCCGACGTCCTCGGGGGTCAGCTCGCTGACCTTCGAGACGATGTTCGCCCCGGTGGCCTTCGCGAGCTTTTCCATATCGGACTTCTTGACCCGGCGCACAGCGTAGATACCTTCCTTCGCGAGGAAGTGCTGGGCGAGGTCGTCGATCCCCTTCTGACAGAGGACGACGTTGGCGCCGGACTTCTTCACCTGCTCCACCATCCGGCGGAGCATGTTCTCCTCCTCCTGAAGGAAGGCGTTGAGCTGGGACGGGTCGTTGATCTCGATCTTCGCGTCGATCTCGGTCTTCTTGATCTCGAGTGCGGCGTCGAGCAGAGCGATCTTCGGGTTCTCGACCCGCGTCGGCATCCCGGAGTGGACCTTTTCCTTGTCCACGATCACGCCTTCGATGAGCTGGGTGTCGGTCATCGCGCCACCCTGCTTCTTGATCAGCTGGATGTTGTCGAGGTCGACGTCGTAGCCGCCCGTGCCCTTCGCCTGGGCAACGGCGGTGACCGCCTTCACGGCGATCTCGCCCATGTGGTCGCGGTCGAACGAGACGGACTTCGAGGCCATCGAAGTGACGGCGATCCGCGTGAGGAGCTGGTGGTCGGTGATCGCGACCGGTTGGCTGACCTCCTGGAGGACCTCGAGCGCCTTCTGTGAGGCGAGGCGGAATCCCTGGGAGATGATCGTCGGATGGATGTTCTGCTCGATGAGGCTCTCGGCGCGCTTCAACAGCTCGCCGGCGAGGACGACTGCGGTGGTCGTTCCGTCCCCTGCTTCCTGGTCCTGGGTCTTCGCGACCTCGACCAGCATTTTCGCGGCCGGGTGCTCGACGTCCATCTCTTTGAGGATCGTGACCCCGTCGTTCGTCACGACGACGTCGCCCATCGAGTCGACCAGCATCTTGTCGAGACCCCGCGGCCCGAGCGTGGAGCGCACGGCGTCGGCGATCGCCTTGGCCGCCGCGATGTTGTTCGCGAGCGCGCCCTTGCCCTTTTCCCGCTTCGTCCCTTCTCTCAGCACCAGGATCGGTGTCTGTCCGGTTAGCATCGTTGTTCCCTCCGAGATTACTCTCGACTGTCGGGTTTGGTAGAAAAGCGGTTCTATTTAATACAATCCCTACCGCCCGATGGTGCGGTCGAGGGGGAATCGGGTTCGCGGGTCACTCCCCGTAGCGTCGGCGCCGGAGCTGGTAGGCCCGGATCGCGCGGAGAAAATCGACCCGGGTCAACCCGGGCCAGAGCACGTCGGAGAAGTACAGCTCGCTGTAGGCGGCCTGCCAGAGAAGGAAGTTCGAGATCCGCTCCTCGCCGCTGGTCCGGAAGATCAGGTCGGGGTCGGGAAGGTCGGCGGTGTAGAGGTGGCGGGAGACCGCGTCCGAATCGATCTGCTCGGGGGTGATGCGACCCTCCCGCACCTCGCGGGCGAGATGGCGGATCGCTTCCACGATCTCGTCCCGGCCCCCGTAGGCCAGCGCCACATTGAACCGATAGCGGGAGTATCCTTCGGTCGCCTTTTCCGCGAGGTCGATCGCGACACGGACCCGCTCGGGAAGCAGCGCCCGGTTCCCGATCACCCGGACCCGGATCTGGTGCCGGTGCACCCGTTCGTCGGTGGCGATGTCCCTCAGGGCCCGCTCGTAGAGGTCCATGAGCGCTTCGAGCTCCTGGGGGGAGCGGGAGAAGTTCTCCGTGGAGAGCGCGTAGATCGTTAGCACGTTGATGCCGACCTCAAGGCACCAGTCGAGCAGGAGTTCCGCAGTGTCGCGGCCCTTCGCGTGACCCTTCGCGATGTCGAGACCCTGGGCGGCCGCGAACCGTCGGTTGCCGTCCATGATGATCGCGAGGTGGTTCGGCACCGGCTCCGATTTCACGAGCTCGAGCAAGCGCTTCTCCGTGAGGTCGCGGAGCGCATCTCCCACGGCGTGCGAGAGGTACGGCGACGCTCGGTCGCTCTTCGAAGAGTCCGGCACGCCGAGGCAAGACCGCAACCGAGGATAAGTGGTGGGGGACGCGCGGGGCCCCGGGCCCGTGGTCGGCCCGGGGCGGGGAGCGCCCTGGTCGGGAGTTCCGGTCCGGGGGCGCAACACCCCCGACGCCTTCGAACCCGAGTCGCAGGCTCGACAGACCTACATCCTAGACCACTAGACTACCAGGGCAACCCCGAGGCGCTAACCGCTCCCCGCTATGAACCTTACTCGCGCGCGCCCGAGCGCAGCTTCGCTGGCCCCGGGGCTCGCGCGGGCCCGTGCGCGCGGCCGCGCGCGCGTTCGACCGGGAGCGAGCGGCCCGGAGCTCCGACCTGCGTTGCCAGTCGAAGTCCCGATTTATGTAGAACCCGCCGGCCTTCTAGCCCGCACCGCAGAGGGAGTCAACATGTCGGCCATCAACAGCTGGGCGCTTTCGATCTTGGGACTGCTTGGCCTCGTCCTGGTCCTCCACCAACTCGGGGTCGACGCGTCCGCGGACCTCGGCACGATGCTGAGAGGGACGGAGCACCTGCTCGCACAACCTCTCTTTGCGCTCTAAGCGCACCGTCGCTACGGTTCCGACGCAGCTCGGCGCGCGAGCGCCCGGGCGACCTCTGAGGGGCGGACGACGCCCCCCGGGGTGACGAACGCGGTGACGTACTTCGCGGGAGTCACATCGAACGCGGGGTTGCGGGCCCGACTCGACCGAGGCGCGACCTGCTTGCCGGCGAACTCGAGAACCTCCTCGGGAGACCGTTCCTCTACCGGGATCGCCGCGCCGGTTCGGGAACCGGCGTCGAACGTGCTCCACGGCGCCGCCACGTAGAACGGCACATGGTTCTCGTGCGCCACCACGGCTTTTTCGTACGTGCCGATCTTGTTGGCGAAATCCCCGTTCCGGGCGATCCGGTCCGCCCCGACGATTACCGCGTCGACCTCCCCGGCATGCAGGTAGGCCCCGGCGGCGTTGTCGGCGATGACGGCGTGCGGGATCCTCTCCCGTGCCAGCTCCCAGGCGGTCAGCCGTGATCCCTGAAGCAGAGGACGTGTCTCGTCCACCCATACGAAGAGGTCCGCGCCTCGCTCCCGCGCCACCCGGATCGGAGCGAGGGCGGTCCCCCACTCCACGGTCGCAAGCGCTCCGGCGTTGCAGTGGGTCAGGACCCGGTGGGCCCGCGCGAGGAGCGGCGCACCCGCCACTCCGATGCGGTGGCACTCCTCGACGATCCCAGCACAGTAGCGGTCGGCCGCAGCACGGGGCTCCTCACCGGCCACCCAGGCCCGGCGAACGACCTCGATGCCGACGAACAGGTCGTGCGCGGTCGGACGGGTCGCTCGAAGGATCTTCGCGGCTCGTTCCGCCGAGTACCCCCCCTCCTGATGCGCGAGGACCATCCCGTAAGCGGCCGTGACTCCGATCGCGGGGGCGCCGCGCACCGTCATCGAACGGATCGCGTCGGCGACTTCGAGGACGTGGTGGAGGTGGCGCACGACGGTACGGCGGGGAAGCTCCCGCTGGTCGATCAGGTGAAGCGCGTCGTTCCGGAACCAGAGCGCTCGTACCGCCATCGTCGACCCCGCTACGCGTCGAACGTGTGGAGGAGGTCGAGCCAATCGGGAGTTACGACCTTGGGGCTACCGACGGCCTCGTCGAGCGGGATCCCGACCGTGGTCGCGCCCCGCAGCACCGCCACCTCTCCGAACCGACCGGCGATCGCGAGGTCGACCGCGCACGCCCCGAGTCGGGTCGCGAGGATACGGTCGAACAGTTCGGGAGGGCCACCGCGTTGGATGTGGCCGATCTGAGCGGATCGGCTCTCCACGCCGGTCTGCGCCTGAATCCGCCGCGCGAGCTCGACCCCCACCTCCCGCTCCCGGAGGAGCTCGTGACCGAACTCGTCCTTCACGCCGGAGGTCCCCCGACGCGGACCGAGGTCGATCCCCTCGCTCGCGACCACGAGCGCGTAGCCCCGAGCGTTCACGGCCGCCCGGACGTGTCCCATCAGAGCCTCCTCGTCGTACGGCTCCTCGGGGACGAGCGTGGCATCCGCGCCGCCCGCGAGGCCGGTCGCGAGCGCCACCCACCCGGCGTGGCGTCCCATCACCTCGAGAACGATCGCACGATGGTGACTGCCGGCGGTGTCCCGAAGACGTTCGAGCGCGTCGACCGCCACTGCGGTCGCCGAATGAAAACCGAAGGTCCAGTCGGTCCCCGAGACATCGTTGTCCATCGTCTTCGGCACCCCGACCACGTGTCCGCCTCGTCGGAACAGTTCGCGTGCCGCCGAAAGCGTATCGTCGCCGCCGATCGCGATCAGCGCGTCGAGACGGTGTCGGGCGATCGTCTCGAGCACCTTCGCCGCGTCCGTCTCCTTCGCGAACGGATTCGTCCGCGAACTGCCGAGGATCGTGCCGCCCTTGCCCAGCAGGTCGGCGACCTCGGCGACCGAGAGCGGCCGATGCAGGTCGTCCCGGAGTCCCTTCCACCCGTCCAGGAACCCGACGGTCTCATGACCGAACTTCGCGGCCCGGCGCACGACGGCCCGAAGGGCGGGGTTGAGCCCCGGACAATCTCCGCCGCCGGTGAGCACTCCGAACTTCACGCGGAGACCTCGATGTACGAGCGGGGAGCGGTGGTCAGGAACTCGAACCCGTTCTTCGTGACCAGGATGTCGTCCTCGATCCGTACGCCGCCTTTGCCGGGCAGGTAGATCCCCGGCTCGACCGTGAACGCCATGCCCTCCTCGACCAGGTCCTCCACACGGGGGCCGTACGACCATCCGTCGTGGACCGCGAGACCGATCGAGTGGCCCACTCCGTGCGTGAGACGTCCCTTCCACGGCGACGCGTTGATCACGCGCTCCGCGGCGAAATGGATCTCGCGTCCCGGAACGCCGGGACGTATCGCCGCCAATGCGGCGCTCTGAGCGGCTTCCACGGTCTCATGAACGGCCTTCATCTCGTCGTCGCGGGGGCCGAAGTGGAACGACCGGGTGATGTCGCTCGCGTAGCGCCGGTGGAAAGCCCCGAAGTCGCAGACGATCGATTGCCCCGGCTTCAGCCGCGTGTCCCCGGGCTCGTAGTGCGGTTCGGCGCCATGGGGGCCGAACGCCACGATCGTGTTGAAGGACCGACCGCTGGCGCCCAAGAGGTTCATCCGGTGTTCCATCTCGGCCGCGAGCTCGAGCTCGGTCATACCGGGGCGGAGCATCGACGGGATCTCTCGCCCCACCTGAGAGCCGATCTCGGCGGCCTTGCGCAACCGCTCGACCTCCTCGGGGGCTTTGGTCACGCGGGCATTGCGGATCGCCAGGGACGCGTCCGTCCAGTGGGTCCCTTTCGCGACGCGGTCGAGTCGGAGGAACCACTCGTGGGTGAGCTCCTTGAAATTCAGTCCCACCGTGGTCGCCCCCTGGAGGAGGCGCTGGATCAGAGGGTCGGACTCGTCCCGGTTGACCTCGTGGATCCGCACATGCGCGTCCGCCTTCGCCGCGACGTGAGCCGTCTCGGCCTCGAGTGGGGTCGTGAGCAGGTCGAGCTCGCCGTCCGGGTGCGCGATGGCAACGCACCCTTCGAAGAGCCCCGCGGGGACGTCAAACAGGTAGAAGAACGACTGGTCGAGGTGGGGCTCGATCGCATTGGCGAGCAGAACGGCGTCCGGAGCGGGGTCAAGACGTGCGAAGACTTTCTGGACTCGGGCCTTCATGGGCCGACCTAGCGCTTACGGGGTTTCAGCTTTTGCGGCCGCGTCCCGGAGGTCCTTCCAGGAGAGGAGCGGTTCGCGGGCGGCCCGCACCTCGTCGACCCGGGTGACCGAGAGGGATCGAGGCGCCGCGTGGAGGTTCTCCGGGGTGTCGGAGATCGCGCGCCCGAACGCGGCGATGTACGCATCCAGGTCGCGCTTGCTTTCGGTCTCGGGCAGTTCGACCATCAGCGCTTCGTCCACGAGCGACGGGAAATACACGGTGGGAGCGTGGACCCCTTCGTCGAGCAGGCGCTTCGCGAGGTCGAGCGTCCGCACCCCCTTCGCCTTCAACGGGGCTCCCGAGAGGACGAACTCGTGCTTCACGAGCGTGCGGAACGGCCGAGGGAGATACTGGCCCATTTGAGCGGCCGCATAGTTCGAGTTGAGCACCGACCGTCGGGCGATGTGTTTCAATCCCTCCTCGCCGTGGGAGAGGATGAAGGCATACGCCCGCAGGTCGAGCCCGAAGTTCCCGAACGCCGTCTTGATCTTGCCGATCGATTTCGGGCGGTCGTAGTCGAGACGATACTTGCGACCTTCTTTCACGACCCGCGGGACCGGCAGGTACGGTCCGAGCTTCGCGCCGGCGCCGAGGACCCCAGCGCCCGGACCCCCTCCCCCGTGCGGCGTGGCGAACGTCTTGTGAAGGTTGAGGTGGGCCACATCGAAGCCCATCCGTCCCGGATGGGTGACCCCCAGGATGGCGTTCAGGTTGGCCCCGTCGTAGTACAGCAGGGCCCCCACCGAATGGACCGCCTCGGCGATCTCCAGGATCTCGCTCTCGAAGAGGCCCGCGGTGTTCGGGTTCGTGAGCATGAAGCACGCGGTCTTCTTCGAGACCTCGCGGCGCAGTTCTTCGAGGTCGACGCACCCCTCCTTGGACCGGATCTCCCGGGTCGTGAAGCCGGCCATGGCGGCCGACGCGGGGTTCGTGCCGTGGGCGGTGTCGGGGAGCAGGACCTCCGTCCGCTCGGCAAGCTCGCCCTGGTCCCGGAAATAGGCACGGACCATCAGCATGGCTGCGTACTCGCCGTGCGCTCCCGCCGCCGGCTGGAGCGAGATCTCGGGAAGTCCCGTCACGCGCGCGAGGATGCGCTCGAGCCGCCAGGCGACCTCGAGCGAGCCCTGAACGGTGGCTTCGGGTTGGAACGGGTGGACGTCGGCCGCACCCGGGCGGCGTGCGAGCACCTCCGAGACCTTCGGATTGTACTTCATCGTGCACGACCCGAGCGGATACGTGGACGTGTCGATCCCGAAGTTCATCTGGGAGAGACGGGTGTAGTGGCGGATCACCTCGAGCTCGGAGAGCTCGGGCCAGTGGACCGCTTCCTTGCGTCGCATCTTCTCCGGGATGCCCGAGATCTGCGGCGGAGCGTCGGCCGGTCGCGCGGGCGCAAGGTCCCAGACCGCGGGTTCGTCCCAGCGGGCCTGACGGAACGTCATGCGGACCTCCCGACGGCCGCGATCGCGGTCTTCGCTGCGGCCACGTACTTCTGGATGTCCTTCTCGGTGGTCGCCTCCGTGATCCCCACCAGGATCCTCTCAGCGGCCCGGGTCGCGCCGGGCCGCGGGTCGGCCAGAGAGTGGCCCCCGAGCACCTTCCTCCGCAGGAGGCGGTCGAGGAATTCGTCGGCGGTCCCGCGGGCGACCTCGACCGTGAAATCCCCCAGGTACGGTGCATCGAACCGGGGTGCTTTGAGCCCCTCGACCCCGCCCAGGCCGCTCGCGAGCGTGCGCGCCTTCTCGGCGAGCGTCGACTGGAGCCGCGCGAGGCCGCGGGGACCGACCACGGTCGCGTAGACGACGAAGGCGAGCGCCATCAGAGATTCGTTCGTGCAGATGTTCGACGTCGCCCGCGATCGACGGATGTGCTGCTCGCGGGTCACCAGCGTGAGCGCGAACGCGCGGCGCCCTTCCGTGTCGGTCGTCGCACCGACGATGCGCCCGGGCGCCGAGCGTACGTGCTCGTGGCGGCACGCGAAGAGCCCCAACAGCGGTCCCCCGAACGACGGCGAGATACCGAACCCCTGTCCCTCGCCCACCACCACGTCCGCTCCGTAACGGCCCGGCGCCTCGAGGACGGAGAGCGAAAGCGGGTCGGCGGATACGACAAGGGGCACGTCGCCCAGGAGCGACTTCAACTCGGGGATCCCCTCGTCGATGTGCCCGAATCCGTTGGGCACGTCGGCGAGCACCCCGAAGACGTCCTTCTGGGCGACCGCGCTTCGGACAAAGTCGAGGTCGATGCGGCCGGTCACGTCGTCGTACGGGATTCCCTCGACTCTCAGCCCGGGTCCGCTCGCGTAGTTCTCGAGGACGCTGCGCTCCTCCCAGGGAAGGCTGGCCGGCACAAGGAACCGGCTCCCTTCGTGGAGCCGTCGGCAGAAGAGCAGGGCTTCGCCCGCGGCGGTCGCGCCGTCGTACAGCGACGCGTTCGCGACGTCGAGCCCGGTCATCTCGACCCAGAGGCTCTGGAATTCGAAGAGGGCTCGAAGCATCCCCTGGCTGGCTTCGGCCTGGTACGGGGTGTAGGCCGTGTAGAACTCGCTCCGCGACACGATGGCATCGACCGCGGCCGGAGCGTACCGGGAGGTCAGACGACCGCCGAGGAAGCTCGAGAAGTGGGAGAGGGGCCGATTCCGGTCGAGAAGTCGGTCGACCTCGCCGACGACTTCCCGCTCTTCGAGTGCCGCCCCCACGCCCATGCGGCCGATACGCGCCCGCTTTGGCACGTCGGTGAACAGTGCATCGGTCGAAGGGATCCCGAGGGACTCCAACAGTGCGGCCTCTTCGCCCGATTCGTCCGGAATCCAACGTGCCATGAGGGCCCACCGGGCGCGTGGGAGCTTCGGTGGCCATAAATCGCTTCGCTCTGAGGGTCGTGTGGACCGGCGGGCCGGCGGCGGTCGCACGCCCCCCGCGCGTGGGCAAAGGTATTCGGTCGCCGGGGCTCCCCCGCCGCACCGATGACGCAGTCTGCCCCCCGACGGCGCGGCCCCCGACGGGCACCGGCCACCCCCCCGCCGTCGGTCGCCATCCTCGATATCGCGTTCCACCGGGCGTCGCTCGGGACCCCCCGGGGTGAGACAAAGGCCGCGCGCGATCGGCTTCGGGCTCAGCTCAAGATCGTTCGGAGCTCGGCGACGGTGATCCGACACCTGCGGATCGAGGTCCGCCCGTTCGGCAAAGGGGAGCGCACCCCGTTCGAGGAGTCTCTGGTGGCGCACGCCTTCGGTTCGGGCACGCTGGAGCGGTCGGTCGTCCGGGTCCGTCGGGCCGAAGAACGGATCCGAGGGCTTGCCCAGGCGGCCGAGCGAGCCACCAAGGGCGCTTCCGGCTCCGAAGAGCTGGGGGACCAGATCCGGGCATTCTACGGGCGCCTTTCGAGTTTCGTACGGGAGGTCGACCGGGACATCGAGACCCTCCGGGCGATCGGTCGGTTCCTCGACGAGCGGCCCCGACTCGACCCGGCCGCGCCGACGCTGGTGATCGCCGGATTCCCGAACGTGGGAAAGTCGTCACTCGTCGCGCGCCTTTCCTCGGCCCATCCGAAGGTCGCGGACTACCCCTTCACGACACTGTCGATCGCCGTGGGGCATGCCGACCTCGGATTCGACCGGCTGCAGGTGCTCGACACTCCGGGGGTTCTCGGACGATCGGGGAAGGCCAACCCGGCCGAGGCGGAGGCCCGGACCGCGGTCGGCGCTGCGGCCACGGTGGTGCTCTTCGTCATCGACCCTTCGGGGAAATGCGGGTACCCGGTCGAGGACCAGGAACAGCTTCTCGCGAAGTGGCGGGACGAATTCCCCCAGCTCCCGATCGTGGAGGTCGAGACGAAGTGCGACCTCGTCCGGCGGCCCACGAAGCGCCTTCAGGTCTCGGCGACCACCGGGGAGGGCCTCGACCGCTTGCTCACGCAGATCCGGGCGCTCGTCCGTCCGAAGGGGGAGCTCCCACCGATGGAGGAGTCGACGGTTGAAGATCCGGCGGAGACCGTCGAGCTCCCGCGCGGGCGCGCCAAGGGACGACCCGTCGGTCGACGTGGGTCTTCGGCAACGGCGCTCTCCCTTTCATGATCCGGGCCGGTGCCGCGGCCGGCCTCCTCACGATTGTGCGAGACGTCGCCGTCGCCGAACCGGTCGAGGTCGACCGTCCCGGCTCGGAGCCCGCTCAGAGTGAGAACGGCTTGCCGTTCTCGGGAAGGACGACTCGGCACGTCGGTTCGAGCGCGTCCCGGAGCGCCCCGCGCTGGTCCCCGTGCATCAGTACGACGGTCTCGGCTCGCGACTCACGAGCCACGCGCACGAGGTCCGAGTGGCCGGCGTGGGCGGAGAAGTCGAACTTCATCACCTCGCAGGACGGATGGATCGTCGTCCCGTCCACCGTGAGGGTGCCCTCGTCCAGCAGCTGCCGACCGTTCGACCCATCGACCTGGAACCCGGTGAGCAGGATCGAGCTCTTCGCATCCTTGTACAGCTCCCCGATGTAGAACAGCACCGGTCCCCCGTCGAGCATCCCGCCCGTGGTGACGATCACCTCGGCTTCTCGGAGCGCCTTGCGACGGTCCCCCGGATGCTCCACGACGTGAACTCCTTCGAGAGCGCGGCGGAAGCGTCGCGCATCGGCGAGGTACTCCGGGGCGGCCTCGTAGATCTCGTTGACCGAACGTGCCATGCCGTCGAGATACGTCTCGAAGCCGGCGGAGGCCAGCGACATCAGGACCTCCTGCGCACGACCCACGGCGAACGCCGGCACGATCGCCTTCCCGCCCCGCTGGATCGTCTCGTCCACCTTGTCCCGGAACCGGCGTTCCGTCTCCCGACGGTCGGGGTGTTCCCGACCGGAATACGTGGACTCCATCACGAGGATATCGCACTCGAGCGGCTCGGCCCCGCCGACAAGGTGGGTCGGGATCGTTTGGAGGTCCCCCGTGAAGAGGATGTCCTTCGCACCGCGATACAGCAGCATCGAAGCGCCCGGAATGTGGCCGGCGGGCGTGAACTCGACCTCGATCCCGCGGTGGCGGAACAGGCCGTGCCGCTCGACCGAGGTGAATCGAGAATGGAGCGCGTGGATATCCGACGGTGTGTACGGGGCCAGGTATCCTTCGAGGCGCGCGACCTT